>Ga0164243_10000394_pt1 | contig 85761 bp, 61 predicted proteins | sample OricompcompostOP_FD_108781 | JGI IMG/M metagenome (GOLD analysis project Ga0164243, IMG submission 108781) | Organic Plus compost microbial communities from Emeryville, California, USA - Original compost - Organic plus compost (OP) | ecosystem: Engineered > Solid waste > Mixed feedstock >... | reverse complement strand
GTCAGTTTCATGAGCGTCTCGTCGAATCAGAAGGTGAAGGAGATGCCGGTGTTGAACACGCGGGACTGCGGGTAGTACTGCGCGTCGCTCGCACGGCTTTCCGGGTCCATGAGCTTCAGCCGGTCCCAGGTCAGGAGGTTGAAGCCGCTCACGTAGACGCGGGCCCGCCGCGTGCCGAGCCGGGACGTCGCGGCCATGGGCAGCCGGTATCCGAGCTCCACGGTCTTCAGCCGGAGGTAGTTCGCGTTGCGCAGGTAGTAGGTGTTGGCCTGCGACCGCCAGTATTCGCCGCTGTTGAATGTGCGCGGCTTGGTCGCATCGGGGTTGGTCGTGGTCCAACGACCGTCGGCATCGTAGGCGAGATAGTTGCCGAGATCTCCCGATTCCGTCGCGAGGTACTGCACGGCGCCGGTGGCGCCCTGGAAGAAGACGGTCGCGTCGACGTTCCGCATTCGTCCGCTGAACGTGAGACCGCCCGTGAACGTGGGATCGCCGCTTCGATCCACGCGCACGCGGTCGTCAGCGTTGATCTGACCGTCGCCGTTATAATCCTCGAAGATGATGTCGCCCGGGCGTGCGCCGGCCCAGTGCGGATACGCCGCGACGGCCGCCGAATCTCTGAAGATGCCGATCGCGCGATAGTAGAGCCCCGCATTCATCGGGCGTCCCGTCGACCGCTGATAGTCTGGCGCGCCGGGCGCTTCGTCCCAGAATGCGATCCTGTTCTTCGCGACACCGGCATTGAGCGTCACGTCGAAGGTATGATCCTGGTCGACGTCGCGCCGGTAGCTCAGAACGGCGTCGAACCCGTGGCTGTCCACCTTACCGATGTTCTCACGCGGCAGGGTGAGTCCCGTCGACTGCGGCACCGACGCATTCCGGTACCACAGAATGTTGTCGCGTTTCTCGCCGAAGGCCTCGATGGTGAATGACACGCGATCGTGAAACAGCGTGCCGTCGAGCGCGACGTTGGTCTGCTCCGCCGTCTCCCACGTGACGTCCGGATTCGGCGTGCGCGTCGGATAGAGGCTCTTCACCTCCGTGGAGCCAAAGACGTAACCCGACCCGTAGCCGTACGACGCCAGGTACTGCCACTGGTCGATGCGATCGTTGCCGGTACGCCCCCACGACGCGCGCAGCTTCAGGTCGTCGATGAACGGGACATTGTTCTTGACGAAGGCTTCGTCAGAGATGCGCCACCCCGCCGACACGCCCGGGAAGAACCCAAAGCGTCTGTCCGGGGCAAAGATATACGATCCGTCGCGGCGGCCGATGAGCTCCACCATGTAGCGACCGGCGTAGCTGTAGTTGAGGCGCGTGAAGTAGTTCTGACGACGTGCCAGCCCCGCGGTGCCGCCATTCTGTTTCTCGGCGTCGCCTCCCGCGAAGATCTCGGCGAGCTGGTCCGAGACGAAGTACTTGCGGAACGCGCTCAGACTCGAGTAGTCGACTGTCTGACGCTCCACTCCGGCGAGTGCGCCGAGCATGTGATCGCCGGCCTGCTTCCGGTAGTCGGCGATGAGGTTGAGCAGAACGCCGTTGTTGCGATTGTCGTTCTGCTGCAACTCGGGCTGATTGTAGCCGCGCAGTCCCGCCACGAGCGTCGGATCACCCGCGTCGTCGCGCGTCGTGCCGTCCCACGTGTACAGCGTCCACGGCGTGCGCCACGACTTCTGGTACTGGAACTGCTGGTCGTACGCGGCGCTTCCCTTGAGCGACAGCCCGTCGACGCCGGGAATCTGGAGCGTCCCGCCGAGCGTGCCCTGCAGGTAGTAGCGCTGATCGCGGTTGTAGCCGGTGGCGGCGGTCGAGATCACCACCGGGTTGTTCCCGTACTCGATGTCGGGGCCCGGGAGGCCATTCGGCCAGTAGGCGGGGAGGTTCGGCTTGCCGCGCATGATCGCCCGGAAGATCTCGCTCGCACTACGATTCGAGTAATTACGATCCTCTAAACGGCCCGTGAGGTCGAGCTGCACGCTGAGCCGCTCGGTGGCCCTGCCGTCAAGGTTCGTGCGGAAGCTGTACTGATCGTACTTCGTGCCGCTGTTGCGGTAGTAGCCGTCCTGGCGATCGCCGCCGAGGGACAGGAAATACTTCATCCGCTCGGCGCCGCCGCGCATCGAGAGGTCCGCCCTGCTCACCGGCGACGCGGACTTGAGCGTCGCGTCGAACCAGTCGGTGTTCGGATAGCGCCAGGCATCGCCGCCGGCCCGAAATGCGTCGATCTGGGCCTGCGTGTAGCGCGGCGTCAGCCCACGATAGACGTCGGCCTCATCCAGCATCGTCATGTACGTCGCGGCATCCGCCATCTTCGGGAGGCGCGTGGGCTGGCTGACGCCGTAGTTCGCGTTCAACGTGATCGACGTCGCGCCGGAGGTTCCGCGCTTCGTCGTGATGAGGATGACGCCGTTGGCCGCGCGCGCGCCGTAGATCGCCGCCGAGGCGTCCTTGAGCACACTCACGCTCTCGATGTCGCTGGCGCTGAGGCGATCGAGTCCGCCCGCCCGATCGGGGACGCCGTCGATCACGACCAGCGGCGAATTGTCGTTGAGCGTCCGCGCACCGCGGACGCGCAGCGTGGCGCCGTCGGCCCCGGGTTCACCGCTCGTGTTGAGCGACATCACACCCGCGACCTTGCCGCCGATCGTGTTCGACAGGTTCGGCACCGGAATCGCCTCGAGCTGAGCGCCCTGCATCGTGCTCACCGAACCGGTCACGGTCGCCGCGCTCTGCGTGCCGTACCCGACCACGACTACACTCGCGAGCTGCGCCGCGACCGACGGCATCGCGACATCGAGGGTGGCCGGTCGGCGCGGGTCGACCTGAATGGCGCGTTCGATCGGCGTGTAGCCGATGCTCGTGAATCGAACACGATGCGTTCCCGGCGCCAACCCCGCGATGCGATAGCGGCCGTCGTCGTCGGTGCGGGCGCCGAGCTGGGTTCCCGCGACGCTCACCTGCACGGCGGAAATCGGACGTTGGGTGGCCGAGTCGACCACGCGGCCGATGAGAATTGTCTGTTGTTGCTGGCGGACGGCCGCGTTACCAGCCGTCAGTGGTGCATGCGCGAGCAGTCGCCCTGGCCCGAGTGCAGCTACCATCGTGGCGAAGACGCCGCAGCGCGCTACGACGAACCGAATCATCCTGCGAGGCTCCGTGAGATCGGATCGTGCGTGCGTCGCGCAAATCAATGCGCTGTGGCACTGCCGGCGAACGCGCTTCACGATCGTGGGTGGTGGTATCGGAGCGCGCAACTAAAGCGAGATCGAACGCCGACTGAACGTGCGTCTTCGAATAGGTGCAAAGCCGCGCCGGGCTCGTTACAGTTTCGAGTCAGAGCGCGATTTCGCGCGGCACCACGTCGTCAGAATGGCGCGCTGCAGCACCGACCGAATGCCGAACTCCCGGCTCGCTTCGGCGTACCATGGAGGCGTCAGGATCACGAGCTCGCCGCCCGACGTCCGCCAGTTTCCAAGCGGGCGCGACGATTCACGCGACTTCCGCGTGCGGACGATACTCACCGTGACGAATCCCAGCGCCAACCCGTCAGTCTCAGTCACCTGACGACGCCGTCTTCTTCCGCCCTTCCCCATGCTTCAGCAACGTCAGATCGCCTGGCCCGCGTACTTCGTGGCCGCGTCTCTCTCGATCATTCCGCCGGTCGACACCGTTCTGCAGATCGTCCCGCTTCGACTGGGTGATCCGCGCTGGCGCTTCGGCGCCTTCGGCCTGCTCAGCAACGCGATGATGATTCCGATGGTCGGCCTGCTCATCGCCTTCGTCGTCTCGTCGTACTTCGAGCACCGCGTCTTCCAGCGCATCCTCGGCGTGATCGCCGCGGCGATCGCTGCGGCGGCGTTGATCGGCCTCGGCCTCTTCGCGCTCGACGTCCTGCAGGTGCAGGGCGACGTGAAGCCTACCGGACGCACCGCCTTCTACGTCGCCGGCAGCACGGCGTCGATCAAGGCGATCCTCGGTATCATGACGTTGACCGGCTTCGCCTGGACCGCCTTCCGCGCGCCGAAAAAGCAGAAGGACGCGCCGCTCCCGAGCGGCGCGATGATCATCGGCGGCAACAAGAAGCGGTCATCCGTGGTGGCGCCGGTGTCGCTCGACGTTTCGACTCCGACCGCCGCGGCGCCCGCCGTCGCGCCGCAGGGCGCCGACGCGGAGTAGCATCGCCGGCCGATCGCTCGCGCGGCGCCGCCTCAGGCGGCGCCCGCTCAGGCGACGGGCAGTTGTAAGCGGAAGGAGAACCGTGTCCCGCGCTCGGGCGAGCTTTCGACCGCCAGCGTGCTGCCCATCGCCTCGAGCAAGGTCCGCGAGATCGCGAGGCCCAGACCCGCGCTCGAAAAACGCATTCCCGTCGGCGTAGGGCGGAAGCCGTCGAACAGCATCGCCAGCACGTTGTCCGGGATGCCGTTGCCCGTATCCTGGATCGAGAACTCGATGATGTCGTCGTCGTACTCGACGCAACCGATCGAGACGAAGCCGGTATCGGTGTAGCGCAGCGCGTTCGACGTGAGATTGAGCAGGACGCGATGGATCGCCGACGGATAGCCGATTCGGCCGTCGATCTCCGGGAACTCCACGTTGAGCGGCAGCCCCTTCTCCTCGCCGATCGGATCCACGATCGCGCACACGCCGAGGATGACCTCCGTGACCGAGAACGGCACGGCTCGCCCGTCGACCAGGCGCTCGCCGCGAACGGCATCGATCAGGTCCGATGACAGTGTGCTCAAGCCGAGCGCGGCGCCGTACACCAGTCCGAGCTGGCGTTCCTGAATCGGCGAGACCGGTCCGCTCTTGCCGCGGCGAATGGTGTCGACCAGGAACAGGATCGACGACAACGGAGACCGGATGTCGTGCGCAATCTCGACGACGGCGGTGACGGATTCGGCGCCGGCGAGCCGTGCGACGAAGCGGCCCGTGCTCGTGCGCTCGCCGCGGCGGATGAATTCCTCGATCGCGGACAGGACCGCGATGGTGTCGCGCGCCAACGCCGGATCGGCCCAGACGGCGCTGGGAGTCGCCTCGTTCAGAACTTCGAGCAACTCGGCGCGGAACACGTCGACGAACCGGCGCGGCGTGTTGAAGGCTGGATCGTCGTCCTGGACGGCGTCGCCGCGCGAGAGCGCCAGCAGGATGTCGCTCATCTGCTGAAACTGCGCGCGGAATTCTTCGACGGTCTTGTGCTCGGAGAGCGCCAGCGCCTGCGCGGCGCGACGACCCGCCGAGGCGAGCGCCGTCTCCAGGACCTCGGAGGCGGCGCCGGCCGGCAGTGCCGACGCGAACGAGTGGCTCAATCGTCCTCGCGGGCCAGACGGGCGCCGGAGCCGTTCCGGGGCTGACCGATCGCCGGCCTCTGCCCGGTCCTTCCCCTGCGCGTCAAGCGAGCCGGGCATGCACGCCTAGCGGAGCAACGACGCGTCGGACGCGTCGCGGCGATAGCCGTGACGCTGCAGCAGCCGGTAGAGCGTCGTTCGATCCACGCTCGCCAGTCGCGCGGCACGCGACACGTTCCCGGACGCCCGGGCGACGAGCCGCGTGACGTACTCCTCCTCGAAGTTCGCGAGCACGTGCTCCTTGGCGAGGTGATAGGCGTTGTCGAGGATGTCGTTCGACATCGCCGGCGACGAATCCGCGAGCGACCCGCGCGCCCAGTCCTCGTCGAGCGGCAGGTGGTCGAGCTCGATCTCGCATCCGGCCTGCGCGAAGACGACCAGGTGCTCGACGACGTTCTGCAGCTCGCGCACGTTGCCGCGCCACGGCCGCGACTTGAGGAACTCCATCGCCGCATCGCTGAACCGCGGAAGCGGATCGCGCGCGGAGTGATGACGATGCCAGAACTGGACGAGGAAGTGATTCGCGAGAATCGGAATGTCCTCGACCCGCTCGCGGAGCGGCGGCAGCGTGATGCGCACGACGTTGAGGCGATAGTAGAAATCCTCGCGCATCTGCTTCGCCTTGATCGCCTCGCGCGGATCGCGATTCGTGGCGGAGACGAAGCGCACGTCGACGACCGCGTCCTGCTGCTCGCTGCCCACGCGGCGCACCACGCCGTCCTGAATGACGCGGAGCAGCTTCGCCTGCAGCGGGAGCGGCATTTCGGTCAGCTCGTCGAGGAAGAACGTGCCGCCGTGCGCGACCTCGAGGAGACCGACCTTGTCGCGATCGGCGCCGGTGAATGCGCCCTTCCGATGGCCGAACATCTCGGACTCGAGCAGTTGCTCAGGCATGGCCGCGCAGTTCACCGGCACCAGGCTGCGCGCGGCGCGCCGGCTGTGTTGATGAATGAACTGCGCGATGAGCTCCTTTCCGGTTCCGCTCTCGCCGACGATCATCACCGACGCGTCGGTCGACGCGACCTTGCGCGCCAGCTCGACCGCGCGGCGGAACGCCGGCGAGACGCCGAGCAGCGTGAGCTTGTCGCTGTTCCCCTGCTCCTCGAGCTGCGAGTCGCGCGCGCTTTCCTTGTCGCGGCGCTCGAGCACCTCATGGGCCGCGCGTCCGAGTAGGAGTTGGACGTGCGTTCCGGAGAAGGGCTTGGGCAGGTAGTCCCACGCCCCGAGCCGGAGTGCTTCGACGCTCGACGCGACGCTCGGGTTGCCGGTCATCATGATGACGATCGTCTCGGGGCGGGCCGCGACGGTGGCGCGGAGAATTTCCATCCCCGAAACCGGCGCCATTCCCAGATCGATCATCACGATGTCGAACGGCGCTCGGCGAACGAGCTCGATGGCCTCGTCGCCGCGGCCACAGGTCGAAACATTGAAGCCCTCGACCTGGAGCAGGCTGGCGCATCCTTCGCGCAGCGTGCGGTCGTCATCGACGACGAGCACGCGGATGCTCGAGCGGAATTTGGTGGAGAGGTCTGCGGCGTCTGTTCGATCGGCCGCGTCGTCTGACTGCGTCGGTGTTTTCGAATCCGCGTCCGGCCAAGCCGAACGCCCGCCCGTCGGGGGATAGAGCCCGAAGTCCGAACGTACTTGCTTCATTGCAATTCACACCCTGCGTCGGGGAGAATAAGGGACTTCTTTGCAGCGCAGCAGTTCACGGTTGGGCAACGTGGAACTGCCGCCCTTTGTAGGATCGGCGCAACATCACTGAAGTGGCGCCGCCGCAACACAGGGACGCAAATATTGGGGCTCTTGCCACCTTCCGGTCAAGGTATCTGCAACATCTTTTGGTGATCTGTGTCGCAAACAAACGATGACGCCGACACTAGGTTCGCTGGGAACCAAGTGTCGGCGTCATCGTAAAGCACCCGGATTTAGAGTTTACTGCGGTCGACTAATTCAACAGCACATCGTCGAAGTTGACCGCGACCATGGTCAGCGAGCCGCGTGGCACATGATCCAGCGCCGCCTTTGCGCGCTGCACCAGCTCCGCCGGGACCAGATTTGCTTCGGCGAGATTCGAGACCGCGTAGTAGCCGACGCGCAGCGAGGTCGACCGGCCCGTCCGCGCTCGGGCATTGACCTGCTCCAGGGCGAGGCGAAGGCGGTCGATCAACCGCTGTACGCCCACCGCGTCGGTATCCGGCGCAACGATCGCCACCCGCAAATCGCCGAGGTACCCGACGACGTCCGATCGACGACTCGAGGTGCGGCAAACATCAGTCAACTCCGCGAGCAGGTCCGTGGACGGGTCCGTCAGGCCGGTGTCAGACACCAACTCTGGCGCCAGCACGAGGCAGGCGATGGGTTCCTTTTTCCGGACGGCCCGCGCGCTCAACTGCTCGACCAGCCGATCGATCCCGTGAGGGCTGTAGAGCCCAGTCAGGCGATCGACCAGCGCGTTCGCGCGGGAGTCCTCGATCTCACGCGCCGCGCGCATGTAGGTGCCGATCTTCGCCAGCAGCGTCTCGACGTCGAGGGGGAGGGTGCAATAGTCCCAGGCGCCTGCCTCGTATGCCGCGCTCCGCACCCGGCTCGCGTGCTGCACCGTGGCCATGAGAAAGACGGGCGTCGCGTGATTGAACAGCGGATCGTCGCGCAGTGCTCGACAGACATCGACTCCACTGATGTCGGGCAGACTGTCGTCGAGGAGCAGCGCGTCGGGCTTCGTGCGCCGCGCCAGCTCGAGCGCGCGCCGTCCCGACTCGACGCGCAGGACGCTGTAACCATTCGACTCGAGCACGTTCTCGAGCGACCGCGCGACCCACTCGCCCTGACTGGCGACCAGGATGAGCGCTCGCGGCGTCTGCGGCTCCGCCACGAAGGAGCCGGACCGACGCAGCTCGAAGCCGTCGACAGGACCAGAGCGCCGGCGTACAGGATCTGTGGACATTACACCGAGGCTCCGGTCGTGCGAGTATACCAGTCCAACGCTTCCAGTAGACCGTCCGACAGGCGGAGGCCAGCCTCGTAGCCCAGCACGGACTGGATCCGGCCGATGCTCGCCGAGGAATGCAGAATGTCTCCCGCACGCGGCGGCTCGTAGACCGGCTCGGCGCCGGCGGCGGCCGGATTCACGGTCGCGAGAGCGTCGCGAACCTCGCGAAACAGTTCGTTGAGTGAAGTCGTCGCGCCGGTCGCGACGTTGAAGACCGTCCCGGGCGCGCGCTGGTCGGTCGACGTCGCGGCGAGAAGGTTCGCCTGGACGACGTTCGAGACGTGGACGAAATCGCGGCTGTTGGAGCCGTCGCCGAAAATGAGGCACGGCTCGCCCCGCGACATGCTGGTGATCCAGCGCGGGATCACCGCGGCGTAAGCGCCGTTGGGATCCTGGCGGCGGCCAAACACGTTGAAGTAGCGCAGCCCGACGACGCCCGCACCGAAGGAGCGCACGAAGGACGCCGCGTACATCTCGTTCGCCGCCTTCGTCGCCGCATACGGCGAGAGGGGCAGCAGCGGCCGGGTTTCGTCGAGCGGCAGATCGGCCGAGTCGCCGTACACCGCGCACGACGACGCGTAGACGGTGCGCTTCACCCCGGCGTCGCGAGCGGCCATGAACATGTTGAGCGTGCCGTCGACGTTCACCGCGTTGCTGGTCGCGGGATCGTCGAGGGAGCGCGGCACCGAACCGAGCGCCGCCTGGTGGAGGACATAGTCCACACCCTCGCACGCGCCGCGACAGGTCTCGAGGTCGCGAATGTCGCCCGTGACCAGCCGGAAGCGATCGGCGTGCTGCGGGAGCGAGTTGAGAACGTCGTCGAGGTTGGCCTGGAACCCGGTCGCGAAGTTGTCGAGGCCGACGACGTTCTGCCCGAGCGAGAGCAGTTCACTCAGGATGCTCGAACCGATGAAACCGGCAACCCCCGTCACGAGCCAGGTTCTCGGCTCCCGACGAAGGGACTCCTTCAACTCGTCATATCTGCTGCGAGAATGCATTGCGTCGATTCGCTCGGTGATCTGGGTGAGGCTTTGCCCGCCGTTGGACCCGCAAAGGCGCCCTCAGTCTTCAAACTACGACGAACGGCAGAGTCCGCCACGGACAACTCCCCAGGTCGGAAGGGGAAAGCATGTCCCATTCCGTACGGTGGAGGAACCTGTCGAAAGCCAAGTGGCTGAAAAACAACGTTTTACGTTAAAAGGCGACGGCCGCGATCCGCGCCAGCGCTCGAAACTGTCGCGAAGAAGCAGCAAGTCTGTCGGGTTGACACAACGAAGCCCGAGCTCGCCCAAGGGCAAAATGCCGTCCAGCACGGCTGGCGTCGCTGGACGGTCCTGGGGATCTGGAGCCGGTGCTCGAAGCAGGCGGCGCCGATGCTTGACGAGGACGGAACGAAACGTTGCAGTGTGCCTGATAGCGGCCCGAACCGTACGATCACCTACTCGTGCACCCGCGCGCCGCATATGATCACGATGATGACAGTCTCCTAGATTCAGTGGACCGCGCTATGCAGCGTGCCCGCGACGCGGCCGACGCAGCGGTGTTGCGACGACGTCAGCGTGCGCGGCGTAACGGCGCGCGCGAAACCAGCATGAGACTCGTACCCGTACACGCACCACGGAACTCGTATCGGAGCAGCGCGGTACTCGAAGCGTCGTCCGGTCGGCGCGAATCCGTAACGATTGGTTATAGTAGAGCGTCTTTCGAGTGCGCGCTCGACGTTGCAAGTCCCACCGTAGTGAGCAATTAGGCAATTCGGTGCGCCTGATCGCTTCAAGCCTTTCACCATCTCGTGATGATGCGAGCTCGCTTCTGTTTCTTGACGTTCGTCGTGCTCTCGAGCGCGCTCGTGCCAAGCAGTGCCGTGTCCCAAACATCGGTCGTTTTCGCGGAGCGTCGCGCGGATCTGGAGGCGCAGGCCCGCGCCGCCGATAGCGCGAATCGGCCGGACGAAGCATCCGCCCTGCGCCGCCGGCTGCACGACGGCGATTTCGAGGTCGGCGATCGCGTTTTTCTCGTTTTCGAATCGCCCGACCAGGCCCGCATCGTTCCGGGAATGGCGGACCGCGACACGCTGCTCGTGCAGAGCGGGCGCCGGCTGGTCCTTCCGCCGCCGATCGGCGACGTGGAGCTCACGGGCGTCCTCTACGCGGAAGTGACCGACACGCTCAACGCGCGCATCGCGCAGTACTACAAGAGCATCAAGGTCCGCGCGACCCCGCTCATCCGGCTGTCCGTCACGGGCGCCGTGCTGCACCCGGGCTACTACTACTTCGCGTCGGACAGCCCGCTCAGCGATCTGGTGATGCGGACGGGTGGCCAGACGGGCAACGCAGACCTCCGCAAGGCGCAGCTTCGCCGGGCGAACACCGTCCTCTGGAAGGGCGACGACGTCCAGGCCGCACTGGCGGGTGGCGCGACCGTGCAGAGCCTGGGGCTCCGCGCCGGAGATGAACTGAACGTCGGTGAACGCAGACAGAAGGGCTGGATCATGCCGGCCGTCCAACTTGGCGTCACTGTCGCGACGTTGATCTTTACTTTCACCCGACTGAAGTGAGCGGGTCACCTCGCCGGCTGCGAGCCCTCCGGGTTCCAGCCGGCTTCGCGGACACAGTGTATGCCTGATCAATTGCTCCCCCTGCCCCCGGACCGCAGCGGTTCGACCGACATCCAGCTGCGGGAGATGGCGCAGGCGCCGATGACGCCGTCGCCGACGATCGAGCGCTCGCCGATCGAGCGGCCGCTCGCGGCGGTCCGCCGTTACAAGTGGCTCATGGTGGCCATCGTCGTCGCGTCGACCGCCGCGGGCTATGTCGCGACCAAGTTCCTCAAGCCCACGTACGAAGTCCGCGCGAGCGTCACCATCCAGGCCGACGCGGCCAACCAGGATCGGACGGGCCCGATCCGCTCGGCGTCGCTCCTCGACGCGAACGACTGGGTGCAGCTCTTCCGCAGCTTCGCGGTGACCGACGCCGTGGTTCGAAAGCTGTCGCTCTTCCTGCGGCCCGACGTCCGGTCCGACATCTACGTCTTCGAGGGGTTCACGCTCGCAGACAAGGCCGTCTTTGGAAAGTATGAACTGAAGATCGATCGCCCGAACAAACGCTGGACCCTCACGCAGCAGCCGAGCGGCGTCGAGCTCGACAAGGGCACGATCGCCGACTCACTCGGCCGCAAGCTGGGGTTCCTCTATCGCATCCCCGACTGGGCGTACAACGGCACGGGCGAACGCACGATCAGGTTCACCGTCGAAACGCCGCGTGAAAGCTCGCTTCGTCTGCTGTCGATCGTCGGAACACAGCTGCAGATCGGCAGCAGCTTCCTCCGCCTGACCTATGAAGACCGCGACCCGGAGCTTGCGGCGAAGATTCTGAACGTCTGGACCGAGGAGTTCGTCACCAAGGCCGCGCAGCTCAAGAAGCGAAAGCTGACCGAGTTCACCCAGACGCTCGAGGGGCAGCTCTCGACGCAGAAGGCGTCGCTCGACTCGGCGGAGCGTGCCCTTCAGGCGTTCCGGGTCAACACGATCACCCAACCCTCGGAGGGTGGGCCGATCGCCGCCGGCGTTCAGGATACGCGCGATCCGGTGATCAAGGACTACTTCGAGAGAAAGATCGAATACGCGAACGTCAAGGGCGATGTCGCCCTGCTGACGACCCTCATTCGCAGTGTCGCCCAGGACAGTGTGCCCAGCGAAGCGCTGCTCCTGACGCGCAGCAGCGCCGACGGCCCGGTGTCGCAACAGCTGCGCGCGGCCATCACCGACTATCACGCCAAGGAGACGGAGCTGAGCCGGGCGCTCGCTACGTTGACGGAAGAGCATCCCACGGTGCAGCGCCTGCGGTCGGAGCTCAGTGAGCTGAAGAACCGGCGGATTCCGGAATATGCCAATGGCCTGCTCCGGAGTCTGCGCGCCCGCGAATACGATGACAGCGTTCGCATCGCCGACGCGGACGAGAATCTGCGCCGCATTCCGCAGCGAACGATCGAGGAGCAGCGTCTGACGCGGAACCGCGACATCGCGTCGCAGCTCTACACCGATCTGCAGGCGCGCTCGGCCAACGCTCAACTGGCCGAGGCGAGCGCCACGCCCGACGTCGCGCTGCTGGACCCCGCCATCGCGCCGATCTCGCCCACCAAGAACACGAAGCCGCGCGTGATGTTGATGGCGATCGTCGGCGGGATCGGTGCGGCCCTGGTGCTGGCGATCCTGCTGGATAAGCTGGACCGAAAGCTCCGCTATCCGGACCAGGTGACCGACGACCTCGGACTGCCGATTGCCGGAACGGTTCCGACGATCCCGAAGGGCGGGATCAGCAAACAGTCGGCGGAGCACACGTTCCAACTCGTCGAGGCGTTCCGAACGCTCCGCATGGCGGCGACCAACGCACTCGGCCCGCGGCTGGCGCTCGCCATCTCGAGCCCGGCCCCGGGTGAGGGCAAGTCGTTGATCTCGGCGAATCTGGCAATGTCGTTCGCGGAGGCGGGCCTGCGCACCATTCTCGTGGACGGCGACACCCGGCGTGGCGCGTTGCATTCGATGTTCGGCTTCCCGGAGACGCCCGGTCTGACCGACTACCTGGGACAGAGCGCCACGCTCGCCGAGGTCATTCGTTCGACGTCGCACGGGTCACTGGACTTCATGCCGCGCGGCACGCGGCGCAAGCGCAGTCCTGAACTCGTCACCTCCCATCGGCTTCCGGATCTGATCGACCAGCTCCGGGCGAGTTACGACGTGGTGCTCTTCGATACGCCGCCGCTCGCGGCCGGCGTGGACGGATACTCGATCAGCGCCGCCACCGGCGCGCTGATGGTGGTGGTCCGCAACGGCGTGACGGATCGGCGTCTGGCGGCAGAGAAGCTGCGGCTGTTCGAGCGGTTGCCGGTGGACGTGATCGGTGCCGTCCTGAACGGCGTCAACTGGACGGGGGCGTACGGCTACTACGGCTACGCGCCGGGCTACGACGCCGAGGATGAGCCGAGTGGGGAGGGTGCGATCGCGCGGATTGGTTGATGGCGTGATCGACACGGCGGCCTTCATTCGGAGGCCGCCGTTTTTTGTTCTTGCATGGCTTCGGGCCGGACGAGGTGTTGCGGCGATGAAGTAAAGGTGTTGTGCGCGCGCAACAGCATTGCGGCTGGCCCGCGAATTTTCGCCTCCATTAGATCCCATAACACGTTGAAGAAGAATGACTTGCAGAACAGCTAAGTGATCTGGCTCACTAGCACGTCCGCTGCATAGGGCGACCACGTCGATGAGCAGGTGTTACTCAGTAAACGTGGGCCTACCCAACGGAGGGTCGGCAGATGGGCGTAGCAGTTTCCGATTTTCAGACGACGACGGTTCAGCGCCGGTCGCCGGTGGAATTCACTCCGACGGGTGGCAAGCCGGACGGTGTACTGGAACTCGTTGGAGGCGAGTTCGGTCGTCAGGATGCTCAGGTCTATCCGCGCGAACGGTCCGAGGTGCTGAGCCGGTGCGTGAACATCGTCATTGCGGCGGTGGCGCTCGTGCTGATGCTGCCGGTGATGCTGCTCGTGGCGATCGCGATCAAGCTGACGTCCAAGGGCCCGGTGTTCTATTCCCAGGTCCGGGTGGGCGTCGACCGGCGGTTCCGCGCGAAGTCGGCGCATGATCGGCGCGGGTTCGACTACGGCGGCCGTCCATTCACGATGTACAAGTTCCGCACGATGTGCGTCGACGCCGAAGTGAACGGCCAGGCCGTCTGGGCGCAGAAGAACGATCCGCGTACGACGCCGATCGGCAAGTTCCTCCGCAAGACGCGGCTCGATGAGCTGCCGCAGCTGTGGAACGTCATCATCGGCGACATGAACATCGTGGGTCCGCGCCCCGAGCGTCCTACCATCTTCGCCCAACTGCGCGAGGAAGTGCCGCTCTACGCGCAGCGTCAGCGCGTCAAGCCGGGCATCACCGGGTGGGCGCAGATCAATCAGGCGTACGACTCGTGCCTCGACGACGTGAAGAGCAAGGTCCGTTACGATCTCGAGTACGTCCAGCGCCAGAGCCTCACCCACGACATTCGGATCATGTCCATGACGCTCCCGGTCATGCTCTTCCGAAAGGGCGGCTGGTAGGCGGACGAAGAGCCGTCGGCTCGAACGCGACCGAGTCTGGCCGAGCGACGATCAACTAACAGGACCCACGCGGGATGAGCCTCCGACGCTCATCCCGCGGTCGTTTCAGCCTGCAGCGTCGTGGCGATCGGCTGGAACGCGAACTCACCGAGCAGGCGCCGGATTCGCTCCGCCGTCCGGCTCAAACCCCAGTAGTGCCGGATCCGCGTCTTGAGCGGCACGTCGAACGCCGGTTGATCCGGATCGAGCTCCCACGGATGGATGTAGAACGTGCCAGGCACCCCGCGCCGCTCGCAAGCGTGAAGGGTTCGCTCCACAAATCGGGGGAAGATTCTGAAGTACGCTCCGCCCCCCATCGGCTGGAGCCGAGGCCCCATGCGCAGCGTGGCCGGCGGAAATTCGTCGAGTGCCCCGGGCGTGCGGACGAGCCGATAGGGATCCGGCTCGCCGCCGGCGTATCCATAGTCTCCGCGGTCCGACGGCACGAGGCTCGAATCGTAGCGATAGCCCTCTTCGATCAGCACGTCGAGCGCCCATTCGCCCCCTCGCAGAATCGAAAAGCTCGGTGCCCGGTAGCCGAGCACCGGCGCACCGGCCAGATCCTCGAGCGCGGCTTTCGAGTCGCGGACGGAATCACGGAACTCCTGCTGGGACAGGGTGGGGACGCGCTCGTGCCCCCACCCGTGCGACGCGACCTCGTGTCCTCGGGCGGCGATCTCGCGAACGAGCGCCGGGTGATACTTCGCCACCCAGCCCAGCACGAAGAACGTCCCGCGCATCGATCGCTCGGCGAGGAGATCGAGCAGGATGCGCATTCCGACGTCGATGCGGCTGGGAATGGACTCCCACGAGGACCGGGCGACGTACGGCGCGAGCGCCGAAACCTGGAAGTACTCCTCGACGTCGACCGTGAAGTGGTGGCGCAATCGATCCTGTATCGCTGTCACGACGGTGTGCCTTTCCTCGGGATGTTCGTGGGCGGTCTACGGAGTGCCGCTCTCGACCCACAGCGACGGCCGTTCGGGGCCGACCCACTCCGGGTTATGCCCTCGCCCCGACTTGTCGGCGATGTCAGTGGGCGTCGGGTTGATGTTCACGTACCACGCGCAACGCCCGCCCGCCGGTGTGGACAGCGGCGATGTCGCCTCTCCCAGGATCTCCGCCACCGTCAACCGCGCCGTGTACACCTGGATTCCGCGAAGAATGCCATCCATGATCTCGTTCGACTCGTTCCAGGGCGCGTCGCCGAAGGTGAGCGACGGCTTGGGCGGGTTCGTCTCACCGTACGCCCGTGGCGCCGTGTATCGAAGGACCTTGGACGTGTCGGGCAAGTCCCAAAAATACTCGTGCTCCTTGCCGCGCCAATCCGACCAGACGCGCAGCGCCTGCACGTGCCAGCGGCCGTAGTCGACCGTCTCCTCGCTGAGCGTGTCGATCGAGTTCACCGAGATCTCCCAGTGCCGCGGCCCGACCTGGTCGATGGGAACGAAGTGAGGCGCGGGAAAGGGGTACGGATGCGCGCCGTAGTAGGAATCGGCGTGTCCATCATGCCATCTGAACTCGCCGTCGTTCCCCCAGAAGAACGTCGTGTAGTAGGACGGCTGCGACCGGGGGAGGTAGCGCCAGACGTAGGTCGCCGGGTAGATGGGGAGCGGGTTGGTGAACCTGAATCGAATCGTACCAGTGGTCGCCGCACTGCCGGGGAAATCCAGCCCCGTCTCGGCGGCGGCGTTCGCGGGCCGGGGCGGAAGCTTCGCGACCGACGCCGCACACGTCTCCGGGATGCTGTCGGCGCCACGAATTGCCGGTTCGCTTGGCCTCGTGGTGCAGGCGGCCGATAACACGAGGATGAACAGGCTCAACCGTGCATTCTCTGATCTCACTCCTTCCCCCTGTGGCTGACGTTTCGCCGCGGCTTCGCGGGCGACAGTCGTCTCTTGCCGGCATGCGCCGGCGCGGAGACGGGACTTCTCGAGCAACCATTCTGCAACTTCATCGAATCTTTCGAAACGATCATCGTCGGCGTCCCGCGGCCTCCGTGCCCTTGCTAACTTGGCAGGAGCGCTCCGGCTGATCCGTCGCGACGTGACGGAATATGCACGGAGCCGTCTTGCTACGGGCTCCGAGCCCGCCCACCAGATACGTCCGCCGGTCTGCCGTTGTTACCGAGCGCCGGCAACCGCTCGATCTCGCCAACCTTTCATCTGTCAATCACACGGTCGCAACAAATGGCCACTCTGTCGACATCATCACCGAGCCATTGGCCGACGGCCGCCGAGGGCGCCCCGAAGTCCGGCGCATGTCGCTTCTGCGGGACCGAGCTTCGGCACTCGATGGTCGATCTGGGCATGTCCCCGCTGTGCGAGAGCTTCCTCTCGGCGGATCAACTGAACCGCATGGAAGCGTTCTACCCGCTGCACGCGTGGGTCTGCGACCGCTGCTTCCTCGTGCAGCTCGAGGAATACGTCAGCGGTGAGGAGATCTTCACCGACTACGCGTACTTCTCCTCGTTCTCCGATTCGTGGCTGGACCACTGCCGGCGATACGTCGATCAGATGATCGATCAGCTCCACCTGACGCCGGAGAGCAGCGTCGTCGAGGTGGCGAGCAACGACGGATATCTGTTGCAGTACTTCGTGAAGCGCGGGATCCCGGCGCTCGGCATCGAGCCGGCGGCGAACGTCGCCAAGGCGGCTGAGGAGCGCGGTGTTCGGACGCTCGTGAAGTTCTTCGGGCGCGATACGGCGCGCGAGCTCGCGGCCGCAGGGGAACGCCCCGATCTCATTCTGGGCAACAACGTTCTCGCGCAGGTACCCGATCTGAACGATTTCGTGGGTGGGATCAAGATCCTGCTCGGAGAGCGCGGCGTGGTCACGATCGAGTTCCCGCACCTGCACGAAACGGTGATGGGCAATCAGTTCGACCAGGTGTACCACGAGCACTTCTCGTACTTCTCGCTCTATTCGGTCGAGCGCATCTTCGCGGCGCACGGGTTGGTGGTGTACGACGTCGAACGGTTGCCGACGCACGGCGGCTCGCTGCGGATCTACGCGCGCCACGCCGAGGACGCGTCGAAGCCGCTCACGGAGCGGCTGCTGGCGCTGCGCGAGCTGGAGTCGGCGGCGGGCGTCGATACGGTCGAGTACTACGAGCGGTTCGAGGAGCGGGCGCGCGAGACGAAGCGCAAGCTGCTCGAGTTCCTCATCGGCGCGAAGCGCGCGGGCAAGCGCATCGTCGGCTACGGCGCGCCGGGCAAGGGCAACACGCTGCTGAACTACTGCGGAATTCGAACGGATTTCGTCGACTTCACGGTCGACCGGAACGTCCACAAGCACGGCAAGTTCACGCCGGGCACTCACATTCCGATCCTCACGCCGGACAGGATTCGCGAGGCGCGGCCGGACTACGTTCTCATTCTTCCGTGGAACCTGCGGACCGAGATCATGCAGCAGCTGTCCTACATCCGTGAATGGGGCGGCCAGTTCGTGATTCCGATTCCCGAAGTGACGGTCGCGTAATTTTTCGATGAGCATTGATCCAAGAGCGTCGACGGAGGCGTCATGCGAGTAGCGGTAACGGGACACAACGGGTACATCGGTTCGGTGATGGTGCCCTTTCTTCAGAAGGCCGGGCATGAAGTCGTCGGGCTCGACACCTATCTGTACGAGGACTGCACCTTCGGCAGCGATGTGCCCGACGTTCCGTCGATGCGCATGGATCTGCGCGACGTGGATCCGCGCATGCTCGCCGGCTTCGACGCGGTCATCCATCTCGCCGCGCTCTGCAACGATCCGCTCGGCAATCAGAATCCCGCGACGACGTACGACATCAACCATCATTCGTCGGTGACGCTGGCGCAGGCGGCGAAGGCGGCCGGCGTGTCGCGGTACATCTTCGCGTCGTCGTGCAGCCTCTATGGCCTGGCCGGCGACGAGATGCTGACGGAAGAGGCGAACTTCAATCCGATCACGCCGTACGGCGAGTCGAAGATCCTCGCCGAGCGCGACATCCGTCCGCTGGCCGACGAGCGTTTCAGCCCGGTGTACATGCGCAACGCCACCGCGTACGGCGTGTCGCCGCGGCTCCGCTGCGACATCGTGGTGAACAACCTGGTGGGCTTTGCGTACACGCAGGGCGACGTGCTCATTCAGAGCGACGGAACGCCGTGGCGTCCGCTGGTTCACGTCGAGGACATCTCGCGGGCGTTTCTCGCGGCGCTCGAGGCGCCGCGCGACGCGATTCACAACCAGGCGTTCAACGTCGGGCGGAACGAGGACAACGTCCGCGTGAGCGAGATCGCCGAGATGGTCAAGGCGGTCGTCCCGAACTGCAGCATTCGCTACGCCGAGGGCGGTGGCCCGGATCCGCGGTCGTATCGCGTGGACTGCGGCAAGATTCTGCGCGCCCTTCCGGCGTTCCAGCCGCAGTGGTCGGTGTCGAAGGGCGTGGAGGAGCTGTACGCGGCCTACAAGGCGGTCGGCCTCACGGCCGAGCAGTTCCAGGGCAACAAGTATCTGCGGCTGAAGCAGATCAGGAAGCTCCAGGACGAGGGTCGTCTGGACGGAGCGCTTCGCTGGCAGGATCGCGGCGCCGCCGCGCAGGCATGAGCTAACGACGCACGAGAGAACTTTTATGAAGGTCGTCCTGTTTTGCGGTGGCTTGGGAATGCGGCTTCGCGACTACGCGGAGAACGTTCCGAAGCCGATGCTGTCGCTGGGCTACCGGCCCATCATCTGGCATCTCATGAAGTACTACGCCCACTACGGCCATCGGGACTTCGTCCTGTGCCTTGGCTATCGTGGGGACATGATCAAGAACTACTTCCTCAACTACGAGGAAGGGATCTCGAACGACTTCGTGCTGTCCGAAGGCGGCCGGAAGCGCGAGCTGCTCTCGAGCGACATCGAGGATTGGCGCATCACCTTCGTCGAGACCGGGCTGGCGAGCAACATCGGCCAGCGCCTGCTGCGCGTGAAGCATCACGTGGAGAACGAGGAGATCTTCCTCGCGAACTACAGTGACGGCCTCACGGATCTGCCGCTGCCGGAGCAGATTGAGACGTTCAAGAAGAGCGGCGCGGTGGGTTGCTTCCTGTCGATGAAGCCGCATCTGAGCTACCACTTCGTGTCGTACGACGCGAACGGCCGGCTCGAGGGATTCAAGGACATCGCGCAATCCGGGCTTCGGGTGAACTGCGGATTCTTCATCTTCCGCCGCGAGATCTTCGACTATCTCCAGGAGGGTGAGGAGCTGGTCGAGCAGCCGTTCGCGCGCCTCGTCGAGCAGAACAAGCTGCTCCCCTTCGACTACGACGGGTTCTGGCTCCCGATGGACACCGCGAAGGACAAGGCGAAGCTGGACGAGCTGTGCGCCATGAGCGCGCCGCCCTGGTACGTCTGGCAGAACGGCAAGAAGGCCGCGCGCTAGTGGACGCGACGCTGTTTGGCCTGCCGAGCGGCGATCGCCCGCTCAAGGTGCTGTTTCTCGGCGCGCATTCGGATGACATCGAGATCGGATGCGGCGGCACGGTGCTGGAGCTCGTCCGTGCGCGGCCGGACGTCGATCTCCGATGGGTCGTGTTCAGCGCGGCGGGCGTGCGGGCCGCCGAGGCGCGCTCGAGCGCGCGCCGCTTCATCGGAAATCGCGCACGGACGGCCGTCGAACTGCACGAGTTCCAGGACGGGTTCTTCCCCGTTCAACTCGGCGCCATCAAGGAGCAGTTCGAGGCGATCGCCCGGTCCTTCCAGCCCGACGTCGTCTTTACGCACCGCCGGGAGGACCGGCATCAGGATCACCGGGTGGTCTCGGACCTCACGTGGAATACCTTCCGGCGGGCGCTCATTCTCGAATATGAGATCCCCAAGTGGGATGGCGATCTGGGGATCCCGAACTGTTTCATGCCGCTCTCGGCCGCGGTCGCGAAGAAGAAGGTGCGTCTCCTGATGGAGGCGTTCGCGTCGCAGCGCAGCAAGGACTGGTTCGACGAGGACACGTTTCGGGGGCTGGCGCGCCTGCGCGGGATGGAGTGCCGCGCACCGAGTGGATTCGCCGAGGCGTTCTCGGCGCGCAAGGTCACGTTCGGCTGGTCGTAATCGGCCCGCGCCGACGCGCGGTCAGAGCGCGAGTCGGAGCAGCTCCGCCTGCTCGAGGTCCTTCGCGGCATCGGCGATCAGCCCAAACGGCAGCCCCGATTGCTCGGCGATGTCGAGCAGCGAGGCGGTGCCGTCGGACTGATTCAGGATCCAGAGCAGCGCGAGCTGCCGCTCGGGCACGTGTTGATGCCCGCCGGTCGTGCGATACAATCCGCGCCGCCCGAGCTGCGGTTCCCCGAACGGCGCGAGGTTCACGTAGCGGGCGTCGCGCTCGAGCACATCGATGATGCGAAGACAGGTGAGCCAGGCCTCGCCAAGCTCACTCGCTCGCACGAACTCCGGATTGTCCGCTGAGGTGTGATACTCGGGGAACTCCCCGTTTGGCGTTCGCGTCAGACGCCCAACCGGAAGATTGATCCCCGGAGAGCAGAACTGGCGTTCATCGTAGCCCCAGGGGATGAAATCGAGCCGCTTCGCGTTCTCCGCCTGGTGCTGGAGGACATGCCACGCAGCCCGATCGATCGTGCGATTCCCCTGGCGGGAGACCTTGTAGTGAAAGGGCCCGCCGCCGCCGAGGAGCGAGAGCACCAGGCCGTGCCTGATGCGCTCGAGGTTCGCCTGGTTCTGGGCGAGCCACGTGATGGAGCCGATCGTCGCCGGCGCGAACAGGAAGCGGTAGGAGTAGCGTGTCTTGCGTTCCCGAAGGAACGCCGCGAGCCACGTCGCGACGACGAGCCCCGACAGGTTGTCGTTCGCCAAGGACGGGTGGCAGTCATGCGCGAAGATCAGAACCTCATCCCGCTGATCGCCAGCGTGCAGATGCTCGGCGATCGTGAGACTCCCCGGGGCGAGCCTCGAACGCACGACCGCGTGATACTTGCCGTCGGGCAGCGAACGACGAACGCTGTCGGCCAGACAGAACCCCCACGACGGTGCGTAGTACGACGTGCGATACGGAATCAGCTCGGGCTGCTCCGGCAGCGAGTGCAGATGCGGTTGGAGCTCGGCGAGAGACAACGTGGTATCGATCGGCGTGCTGTAGCCCACGACGTGCAGGCTCGAGTCGCGCACGTCCACGATGCGCCGCCCGCGCTCGTCCTCGATGTAGGCCTCGTCCAGTGTCCATTCGTTCGGGACGGTCCAGTCGAAGACCGGGGTTCCACTCGGCACCTCGGTGACGGTGAGTGGAACGATGTCGTCGAGCGCGGCGATGGTCGCACGCACGCCGGCGCCCGTGAGGCTGCGCGGGAGCGGGTACAGCGCACGAAGCATCGCGTGCATCGCGTCGCCCGCGGCGCCGGCCGACGCGATGGTTGCGTCGTCGACGAGCGGCGCGGTCGCCCCGGAAGGTGGTTGTGAAATCATTGAAGACGGGCGATGGCCAGGTGCGAGTGGCAGCACAGTAACACGAGCGACGCCGTACGGGCTAGATCCGCCGAGGCGCAGCCCAGGCACGTGTCGCGGGCACGATGACGTTCTCGTCGTCGCGCGCGCCGATAGCTTTTGTGCCGTGCACGACACGGAAGCGACCCTCTCCCCCCGCCGCCGGCGCTGCGAGCTCCGCATCGCGCCGCTCGCCGTCGCACTGATCCTTCTCACGACGGCATTTCCTGTCGAAGTGAGAGGAACGGCGCGATGGGACGCGAGTCTCGAGCTCCACGATGTCGTCCAGAATTTCTTCCTCTACCTGCCGCTCGGTGTCGCGCTGAGCCGCCGGCCGCTCTGGCGGGTGGCGCTCATCGCCGGCGGGCTCTCCCTCCTGATCGAGACGACGCAGCTCTGGCAGGTCGGGCGCTTCGCGTCGCCGGTCGATCTCGTGGTCAATCTCGGCGGAGCGGTGGTCGCGGCGGCGCTCTGCCGCCGCTGGTGCTCGGCAAACGCCAGCACGATTCTCACGATTCCCCGCTCCCGCTCCATCGCGGCCCTCGCGGTTGGACTGCTCGCAATCGGCGTCGGGCTCGGAACGAGCGGACGGCTGTCTGCCGCGTCCTCCCTCTCGACCTGGGACGCGAACTACCCTCTGCTCCTCGGCAACGAACGCACGCCCGACCGCCCGTGGCGGGGAGAGATTTCCGAGCTGGAGATCAGCGTCCCGGGAGCGAGCGAGGTGCCTGGTCCGCACGCGTTCTCGTACCGGTCGGCCGGGGCGATCTGGCTGGACGGAGGGGCCGCGCTCGCGCTCCCGACCGACGTGGCGAAGCGGTTTGGCGAGGCAGCGGTGGCGGCGCAGTCGTTCACCGTGCGACTGTCGATCGCGACGCCCGACACCACTCAAGCCGGCCCCGCGCGAATCATATCATTCTCCGCGGATACACTTCATAGAAACTTCGACGTCGGACAGACGGGTCCGCGCCTCGTGTTTCGCGTTCGCACCCCGGTGTCCGGACTGAACGGAGAGGAGCGTCGCGTGGAGTCGATGCCAGTGCTCACCCCCGGGCGGCCTGTCGACGTCGTTGCCAGCTACGACGGAGCCGTGGCTCGTATCCATGTGGACGGGCTCCTTGCCGGGCGGAGCAACCTCGCGGCCGGCGCCTGCCGACTCCCCGCGCTCTGCGACGGTGCCGCTCCCGCCCTCTGGGGCGTGAGTGGCGGTGTGCTGATGGTAGCCCTGCTCCTGCTTCTCCCGATCGGCAAACCGTTCGGGGTGGCGGTTGCGGCGCTCGGCGCCGGTCTCATGTCGATCGCTGTCGCGCGACTTCTTCCCGCGTATCCGCTCCTCGTGGGTTCCACCGCGCTCAATCCTCTCGCGACGTTTCTCGGCGCGGGCGCGGTCGGCATCGCCTTTCTTACCGCGCGGCCGACGAGCGGCTCGTAGCCGCCGTCCGGGTTCGGTCGTCCTCACTTCGGCCCGAGGGGCACCGCACTGTCAACCGCGGTCTCGAGGGTGCGGCGACCCGTCCCCGCAGATATTGTCAATTGACGCGGGTGAGTCCGCGGCAACGATCGCGAATCGAGCCTCGATGTCACACACCACGCTCGTCGTCCCCTGCTACAACGAAGCCGGCCGCCTGGACTCGAGTGAGTTCAAGCGCTTCGCCCGCAGCGGAATGGCGCGCCTCGTTCTGGTCAACGACGGAAGCCGCGACGAGACGATCGCCGTCCTGAACGACATTCGGACGTCAGCCCCCGCCTCCGTTCGCGTCGTGGATCTGACGTCCAACCACGGTAAGGCCGAAGCTGTGCGGCGAGGAATGCTCGAGGCGCTGAACGACGGCGCCGAGTACGCGGGTTTTTGGGACGCCGACCTCGCGACGCCGTTCGGCGAACTGGCCGGCTTCCTGGAGGAATTCGCCCGAGCGCCGCGCCTCGAGGTCGTCATGGGATCGCGTGTGCGAGTGCTCGGGCGCACGATCGACCGTCGCGCCACGCGACACTACGCGGGCCGCGTATTCGCGACGGCCGCGTCGCTCACGCTTCGGCTTCCCGTCTACGACACCCAGTGCGGTGCGAAGCTGTTCAGGGCGACGCCACGGCTCGAGCAGGCACTCTCCGAGCCGTTCCTGTCGAAGTGGGTCTTCGACGTCGAGTTGCTTGCGCGGCTCGGGACCGTATCGCACGGCTACTCACCGGCGATCCTTCTGGAAACCGTCTGCGAATACCCGCTGCTTCGCTGGCGCGACGTGGCCGGCTCCAAGCTTCGCGCCGGCGATTTCGCGACGGCCGGTCTCGATCTGCTTCGCATCTATCGACGCTACACCCGCGGGTCACGGCGGGACGTTGCATCCGCGCTCCGTGCGGGAGTTCTAGACGGCGAGCCGTGAGGCGACGGCCTCACCGATCACCAGCGATGCAGTCGCGCCGGGGCTCGGCGCGTTGAGCAGGTGCACGACGTTGGGTCGCTCCACCATCAGGAAGTCGTCCACCAGCGTGCCGTCGGCTTTGAGTGCCTGCGCGCGTACGCCTCGGATCCCCGGAACGAGGTCTCGCTTTTCGATCGCGGGGACGAGGCGCTGGAGTGAACTGCAGAACTGCGTCTTGCTCAGCGAGCGACGGAGTTCGGCCATCGTCTGGCGCGGATGGCGGCGGATGAATCGTCGCAGACCGGAAAAGGCGAGCGCCTCCGCGAGATCGCGCGGTGACACGTCGCGATGACGATATCCCTCGCGGCTCATCGCGAGCACGGCATTCGGCCCCGCTTCGACCTCGCCGTGGACCGTGCGCGTGAAGTGTACGCCAAGGAACGGAAATGCCGGATCGGGGACCGGATAGACGAGATTGCGAATGAGGTTGCGCCGTTCAGGACGGATGAAGAAATACTCGCCTCGGAACGGCACGATCTGACACGGCGGATCCTCGCCAGCCATTCGCGCGATGCGATCGGAGTGAAGCCCCGCGCAGTTGATCAAGCCGCGGGCGCGCACTTCCCCGGCAGCCGTCGTGATGCGCCAGTCGTTGCCGTCTCGGTCGATCCGCAGCACCTCGGCGCTGGTCGTCACCGAACCGCCCATGCGCTCGATCTCGCGAACCAGCGTACGGACGACCGCCGCGTAATCGGCTATTCCTTCTTCGGGTACGTGGACCGCGGCAACGCAGCGGACGTTTGGCTCCAGCTCCGATGCCTCTGCCTGCCCGAGCCACCGAAGTCCAGTGAGGCCGTTGGCGGTCCCGCGCTCGAAGAGCGTGCGAAGGCGCGGCACTTCGCTGTCGTCCGCGGCGACGACGAGTTTGCCGCAGATCTCGTGCTGGATGCCATGCTCGCGACAGAACGCCGTCATTGCTCGGATGCCGCGGACGGCAAAGTCCGCTTTCAGCGATCCTGGCTTGTAATAGAGCCCCGCGTGAAGCACACCGGAGTTGTGGGTGCTCTGGTGACGGCCGACCTCGCGCTCCTTTTCGAGGACCGTGACGGTGCGCGATGGATCGCTGCGCACGAGGGCGCGTGCCGTCGCGAGTCCAATGATGCCGCCGCCGATGACAACGACCGAGTTGAGTTGCGCCATGGCCGGAAAGCTATGATGACTGCGTGAGAAAAGCCCGTTTCACCGAGCGGACGACGCTTGAAGATCGCCGGTCACTCCGCCTACATTGCGTGTCCCGTCGGCGCCGCCTCCCCAGATCGTGGACAGTTCGGTGAACCGAGCTTCCTTCGCGGCGCATTTCGCGTGACCGAAGGTCGTCGCGGCTCGTCTGCGTTCGTCGGATCCGCCGCATCAAGCCTCCCCAAACAACCGATACGAAAACCCATGGAAATCAGTGTCTTCGGCCTTGGCTACGTAGGGACCGTCTGCATGGGGTGTTTCGTATCGCAGAAGCACAGCGTCATCGGCGTCGACGTCAACCAGGGGAAAGTCGATGAGCTGAACGCCGGCGTGGCTCCCATCGTCGAGCCGAAGCTCCCGGAGTTGATCGCCGAGGGACACAAGGCCGGCCTGCTGCGTGCGACGACGTCGGCGGCCGAAGCCATCAAGGCGAGCAGCATCTCCCTCGTGTGCGTCGGTACGCCGAGTCAGGCGAACGGCAACCTGGATCTGACGTACATGCAGCGCGTGTGCGAGGAGATCGGAGACGCCCTGCGCGACAAGGCGGAGCCGCACATCGTCGTGCTGCGAAGCACGATGCTGCCGGGAACGACGGAGAACCTCCTGATCCCGATCCTCGAGAAGCACTCGGGAAAGAAGGTCGGGAACGGCCTCGAGGTGTGCTACAACCCCGAATTCCTGCGCGAAGGCAGCTCGGTTTACGACTTCTACAATCCGCCCAAGATCGTCGTCGGTGAGTCGACGCCGGGAACGGGCGACACGCTGCTCTCGCTGTACGAGGGAATCGACGCACCGGTCATTCGCACGTCGATCGGCGTGGCCGAGATGGCGAAGTACTGCGACAACGTGTTCCACGCGCTCAAGGTCAGCTTCGCCAACGAGATCGGCAATCTGTGCAAGCGGATGGGGCTCGACGGGCACGACGTGATGGCGGTGTTCTGCGAGGACCGCAAGCTGAATCTCTCGCCGGCCTACCTGAAGCCGGGCTTCGCCTTCGGTGGCTCGTGCCTTCCGAAGGATCTCCGCGCGCTGACCTATCAGGCCAAGCGGCTCGATCTGGACAGCCCGGTGCTCAACTCGATTCTCGCCAGCAACACTGCGCAGGTGCGAATCGGGGTGCAGATGATCACCGGGATCGGTAAGAAGCGCATCGGCTTCCTGGGCATGGCGTTCAAGCCGGACACGGACGACATGCGCGAGAGTCCGCTCGTCGAAGTCATCGAGACCCTGCTCGGAAAGGGCTACGCCGTCCGGATCTACGATCGCAACGTGGCGACGAGCCGCCTGATCGGCGCCAACCGTCGATTCATCGACGAACACATCCCGCACCTGTCCTCGCTGCTCGTGCCGGACACCGATGCCCTGATCGCGGACGCGGACGTGATCGTCGTCGGCTATCGGTCGCCGGAGTTCGTCGAAGCGCTCAAGCGCCTCCGCCCCGAGCAGAGTGTCGTGGACCTCGCTCGGCTCGCCGAATCGGTCGAGACGCCCGCGCACTACGAAGGCATTTGCTGGTGATCGCAGTGAGGTCGACGTGCGCGTGCTGACCACGAACCGGACGTCCAGGTGAAGATTCTGGTCGTGGGGAGCGACCTGCCGGCCACGTCGAGCATGCCCGGGTCGCCGCGCCTGTTCAGCCTCTGCCGGCACCTGTCGCGCGAGCATCGTCTCACGCTGGCCGCGGTAGCTCAGTCGGCCGAACGCCAGCGCGAGTTCGTCGCGGATCCCATGACCGCGGGCGTCTTCGACGAGGTGGTGGTCCTGCCCACGCCGCCGGCGTTCGGGTGGCTTGGCGCGCAGCGGCATCGCCTGCGTCAGGCGCCGTACTTCATCACGCAATACCGCACGCCGGCATTCTATGCCGATCAGTGCCGTCGAATCCGCGACCTGTATGTCGGGGGCGGTTTCGACGCGATCTTCGTCGACGGAATCTGGGTCGCGCAGTACGTGGAGGGAGCCAGGCTGGGTTGCCCGGCGGTCGTCGACCTTCACGACAGCATCACGCTCCTGACCGTCAGGACGAGAGACCGCGAGAAGACCTGGCTTGGCCGGCAGCGGCTCTCGTCGTCCGTTCGCAGCATCGGGAAGATCGAAGCGCGCCTGAACCGCACCTTCGGCGCGGTGATCGTCAACTCGAGTGTCGACGAAGCGTTTCTCCGCAGGCTGAATCCGGCGGCGAACACTCTGACGATCGGGAACGGGGTCGACGCGGATTTCTTCAGTCCGGGAGATGTCGAGCCCGACCCGTCGAAGATCGTGTTCACCGGCGTGATGACGTACGAGCCGAACGAGGACGCCGCGATCCATTTCGCCGACTCGATCTTCCCCGTCATCAAGGCACGTCGCCCGGAGATGGAGTTCTGGATCGTGGGCAAGGATCCCGGACCGCGAGTGCGCGCGCTGGCCGAACGCCCGGGCGTGCACGTCACGGGATCGGTTCCCGACGTGCGGCCCTATGCGAGGTCCGCCGGCGTCATCGTTTCACCGCTGCGCTTCGGGACGGGGGTCAAGAACAAGCTCCTCGCGGCCCTCTCGATGCGAAAGCCGGTCGTCGCGTCGAGCCCGACCATCGAAGGGCTCGCGGTCGTCGACGGGCGAGACCTTCTGGTCGCCGACGACCCGGCCGATTTCGCCGCGAAGGTCATTCGGTTGATCGAGGACCCGGCCTACGGCCGGCGACTCGCCGAAAGCGGGCAGGCATTCGTCCGCGAGAACTATTCATGGGAGAGCAGCGCCCGGCAGCTCGAGCGGGCGCTCCTCGATGTCGTCAATCGAAATGGACGACCTGTCGCCTCTCGAGTCGGCCAGCCCTGACGACGGAGCAACCACGCACCGCGGTCGTTCCGCTACATTTGTGCGCTAGGCCACGATCGACGGGCCGGCATCCTGGCAGGTGTGTGACTCGTAGCACTTTACGGGCGTCGTTCACCGGGCCAGGCTCGTGATCACCGCCCCCTGCAAGCGCGGGCGGTACACGGTTCGGATGCCGCGAACCGACCGTCCTTCTCGGGCCTACCTTCCCGCTCGGCCCCGTATGACCCTCCCATGACGAACCCCACGACCTCCGCCGCATCCACCAGCGAATCGCTCAATCCGAACAGCGACTCGCTCGACCGTTCGGCGCTGGCTGGTGTCGCGTGGTCCGGCGCCGCCAAGTGGTCCACCCAGGTGTTCGCCTGGGCCGGCACCATGCTGGTCGCCCGCATGCTCTCGCAATCCGACTTCGGCCTCCTGACCTCCGCGACGGTGTTTCTGAGCGTCGTCATGATGCTCACGGAGTTTGGAATCGGAACGGCGGTCATCACGCTGCGTGAGCTTCAGCAGGAGTCGGCGGCGGAACTGCACACGTTCAGCGTGCTCCTTGGGAGCGCGGGTACCCTGGCGACCATCGCGATGGCATACCCGCTTGGCCTGTTTTTCAGAGCACCGCAACTGCCGCCGGTGCTCATGGTCATCGGGTTCACGTTCTTTCTGAGCTCGCTGCAGACCGTCCCGGCAGCCCTCCTTCGTCGAGAGCTGCGCTTCCGCACGATCGCGACCGTGGACTTCGTGCGCGGCTTGATCGTGCCCGTGGTCACGGTCACCGGCGCGCTATTGGGGCTCCGCTACTGGGCGCTGGTCCTCGGATCGGTGGTGGCGGCGTCCATCACGTCGGGCTTCATGCTGTACTACCGGCCGGTGCGCTTCGCCCGGCCGCGGCTTGCCGGACTGGCGCCGGTGCTCACCTTCAGCCGGCACGTGCTGGTCAGCCGCCTCGCCTGGGTGGTCTACCAGGATGGCGACTTCGCGGTTGCCGGACGGCGATTGAGCATGACGGCGGTCGGCGAATACGGGATGGCGTGGTCGCTTGCCTCCGCTCCGATCGAGAAGGTGACGAACGTGCTGTCGGAGGTCACCCCGGCGATCTTCGGCGCGGCGGCACAGTCCGGGCGCCCGGCGTTGCGCCGCCTCTTTCTGAACCTCTCTGAAGTCCTCTGCCTCGGAACCTTCCCGGCGGCGCTCGGGCTCTCGCTCGTCAGCGTCGACCTGGTCGAGGTGATGCTGGGCGAGAAATGGACGGCCGCGGCCGGGCCGCTGTCGCTCCTCGCCTTGTACGCGGGCGTCCGCTCCGTCACGTCGCTGTTCGGCCACGCCTTCAACGCCGTGCGCGAGACGCGTTTCGCGATGTGGACGTCGATCGCGCTCGCGATGCTGCTGATGACCGGCTTCATCGTCGGAAGCCACTGGGGGACGGTCGGCATCGCCGCCGCATGGCTCATCATCCACCCCGGCTTCTCGGCGTTCTCGTTCACGCGCATCCGGAGCACGCTCGACGTCAGCGCCGGCGACTACCTGCGCGCGTTGCGGCTTGGCCTCGACGGTTCGGCCGCGATGGGTGTCGCCGTGTTGACCTTCCAGTATTTCGTGGCCGAGTCCTGGCCGGCCGGGTTGCGCTTGCCCGTGTCGATCGTGCTGGGCGCCGGCGTCTTCATCGGGACGACCCTTCTCGCCCACGGCACGCGCATTCGCGAGATCATCGCGTGGGTTCGCCGCATTCGAAGCGGCGGATCGGCTAACCAACTGTCAGAGTCTGTATGAACGTACGTGGTGCTGGACTGCCGCCGCGCCGACTGGGATTGCGCGTCGGCGACTGGGTCGTGGTGCGGTCGAGGGAAGAGATTCTCGCGACGCTGGACAGCGACGGTTGCTTCGAGGCGCTGCCATTCCAGCCCGAGATGCTGGCGTACTGCGGGCGGCATCTCCGGGTGGCCAAGGTCGCTCACAAGACCTGTGACAACATTCAAAAGACCGGCGGCCGCAGAATGCGCGACGCCGTGCATCTCGAGGGATCGCGCTGCGACGGCTCGGCGCACGGCGGCTGTCAGGCCGACTGCGTGTTCTTCTGGAAGGAGATCTGGCTGCGCCGCGCGGATGCACACGAAACCGCGGCCGACTGGACCACGGATGCCGCGACGACGTTGATGGACGCCGCGCAGCCCACGGCCCAGGAGTTGGTTCAGCTGCGGACCCGCACCCGCGACACGGAGACCAGCGACGACCCGACGTGGGTCTGCCAACTCACGGCGCTCTACGACGCGACCACGCTGCTCCCGTGGTGGGACGTGCGACAGTACGTGCAGGATGTCACCACGGGCAATCACACGGCGTGGCACATGACCAAGCTGCTGGTTGCCGCCGGCTACCGGAAGTTCGCGGGCTTCGGGCGCGGATATCGACTGAAGGTCCAGTTCTACAACTGGTTCCAGCGCGTGACGGGCGGCAAGCCGTTTCCCGAAGTCAACGGCCAGATCCAGCCTGGCCAGTCGACACCGACCGAGCTCCTGAACCTGCAGCCCGGCGAGCTGGTGGAGATCAAGTCCCCGGCCGAGATCGACGCGACGATCACGCCCGAAGGCTTCAACCGGGGAATGCGCTACGACATGGAGATGCGAAAGTACTCCGGCGAGCGCCACCGGGTGCAGATGCGGGTCGATCGCCTGATCAACGAGAAGACGGGCAAGATGCTCGTCATGAAAAATCCCTGCATCCAGCTCGAGGATGTCTACTGCCGTGCCGAGTGCACGGACCGCCGACTCGGCTGTCCCCGCGCGTCGAATACGTACTGGCGCGAAATCTGGCTCCGCCGCGTGCCCGAGAATTGATCGTCGTAACCGGCGGCACCGCACTCGCGGTTGAGCCGGTTACGTCGCCATCGTTCCACGTTTGAGAACGTACTGCGCCGCGCCCTGTAGATCCTTGATCAGAAGCTCGCGGTTCCAGGCGAAGCGGCGGGCGAGGTAACCGAGCACGCGAGCGCGCTCGGCGACTCCCATCGGTGCGGAGAGACCGGCGCGAAGCCAACCGAGCTGCTGCTTCCATTCCTGGAGCAGCGTTCGCGCGCTCGCGACCGGATAGTGATGGCGCAAGCGCGACGTGTGATCCTGCAGCGTCGTACTGGTCGCGACTTCCATGCGGCGGTAGTACAGCACCTCGTCGACGAGGACGAACTTTCCGAGCAGTGCGAGGTGCCCCATCAGCACCATGTCGGCGCAGAGGTAGGCTTCGACGAGCCGCGTCTTGCGGAGCGCAGCGAGACGAATGACGCCGTTGAACGCGTTGTTCAGCCCCTGGGTCTGATGGAGTTGCATCAGGCGTCGGACCGGCGTCTCGGCGAGGAGATCGATGTCGCGATCGTAGTCGGTGCCGGTGCCGTCGGTGGGGTCGCCTTCGTACAGACGCGTTCGCGGCGCGGCGAGGACGGCATCCGGATTGGCGTCGAGCGCGGCCACGCACCGCTCGAGGAATGTGGGCGCGATCCAATCGCTCGCCGAGGCCCACTTGAGCAGTTCACCGCGGGCATCGCGTGCGACGAAACTGTAATTCCCGTTCGCCCCCATGTTGACCGGGTGCCGAACGGAGCGAATCCGACGGTCTTCTCGCGCGAGGCGCGCGATCACGTCCGGAGTACTGTCCGTCGATGCGTTGTCGCTGAGGAGCAGTTCGAAGTCCGTGAACGTCTGCGCGAGCAGCGGCCGGACGGCGGACTCGAGCGTCGCAGCGCCGTTGTAGACGGGCAGACCGATGGTGACACGAGGCGTCGGAGTCATACGCGGGATGCCCGTCGCATCACAGGCGATCGAACTCTCTGTCGGACTAGGATTGGTGGCAGGCGCTCAGCCGGAGGGTCCTTCAACAGCGGCATAATTTAGCGCGCGGAAGGGCAGTCCGAAGGCTCTCGAATGTGCCAGAATCGCCTGCGAAGAGGCGTCGAGCGATCGACAGGTCACGTCGGCAGGCGCGCCGTGTATCGACGCTACCGAATCCCGCGCCCAAGCGCCATACGCTAGATTGCCTTACCCCGGAGCCCCGTCGAAACTGATGGTCGCCCACGACCTTGCTCTCGCGGCGCCTGGCGCACCCCTGCCCATGTCTGCCAGGCGGATTACGCAGCCACCCGCAGTATCGTCTGCATTTCGTGATTAGTCGCCAACGTCAGGTGCTCGGTCGCCGTCGAACAGAAGCGCCGCCAGATCTTCTGGCGCTTCGCTTTCGCGATTTCTGGCGGTTTTTCACCAAACAGGATCTCGCCTTCATGGCGATGTGCGCCTACCTCGTGGCCGAATACATCCGGCCTCAGCTATACGTGGGCGCGCTCGCGAACTTCCCGCTCGGGCAATTGACCCTGGGCACTGCCGCCGCAGCGTACGCGCTCTCGGGAGCCCGTGGTTTCGGCACCAAGGGGATCGGGACCTGGCTGCTCCTGACGTTCACGGCGGTGATCTTCGCGTCAGCGGTCGGTGCCTACAACCCGGCCGTCTCGTTCGCCGCCATCAACGTGTGGATCTCCTGGGTGGTGATCTACTTCCTGATCATCAGCGTCGTGAACACGGAGCAACGCTTCGCCTTCTTCATCGCGGTGTGGCTGCTGTGCCATTTCTACATGGCGCAGGGTGGAACACGGCAGTTCGCGATGCGCGGGTTTCGGTTCGCGACGTGGGGAATCATCGGCGCGCCCGGCTGGTTCGAGAACTCGGGAGAGTTCGGCATTGCGATGGCGATGCTGGTCGCGGTGTCGTGGCATTACTACGTCGCCGCGAAGGACCACCTCACCAAGTGGCGGAAGGTGATGGTGCTTTCGCTGCCGGTGATGGGGCTGCTGTGCGTCATCGGCTCGTCCTCGCGCGGCGCCGTGGTGGCACTGGTCGCGATTGCGTTCTGCGCGCTGCTCCGCACCAAGATCAACTTCAAGACGGTCGCCTGGGTTGCGACTGCCGCCGCCGTGGTGTGGATGCTGGTGCCCGCCGAGCAGAAAGCGCGATTCTCCTCGGCCGGTACCGACAACACGTCGATGATGCGCAAGGTCTACTGGCTGAACGGGCTCGAGATGGCCAAGTCCCACCCGGTGCTCGGGGTGGGCTATGAGAACTGGCTGACGTACTACGCGGCGACGTATCGCTACTCGAGAATCTCGGATGAGTACAACGTCCACACCGTCCAGCTACCGCACAACATCTTCATTCAGTGCATGGCCGAGCTGGGCTACGTCGGCCTCGCCGTTTTCGTGCTGCTGATCATGGGGACGGCCTGGATCAACTTCCAGACGCGCCAACTGGTGCGCCGCGGGCCCGGACCTCCGAGTCGCTTCATCATCGAGATCGCCTACGGGCTCGATGAGGCGATGCTCTGCTACATCATCGCCGGCTTCTTCGTGACGGTTCTCTACTATCCGTTCTTCTGGATCAACCTCGCGCTGTGCGTGGCCCTGAATGCGATCGCACGGGCCAACAACCGCGCGGCCACGGTGCGACAGAAGCGGCCGGTCATGATGCGCGGCGCGCCGGTGCGGCCGCACGGATTGGTGGTGCCGCGATGAACACGGTGCTTCACACGATCGACACGTGGGGCCCGGGCGGCGCCGAAACGGTGTGCGTCGAGCTGGCGCACGGACTCGATCGTGCGCGGTTCCGGTCGTGCGCGGCGGTGGTCCGTGAGGGCTGGGTGTTCGACGCACTCCGCGAGCGCGCCGTGGACACGACCATCACGCCCATCGGACGCGGATCGGTCGATCTTGGCTATCTCTGGCGTCTCGGCACTCTGGCGAGGCGCCGCCGAGCGTCGGTGATTCAGAGCCATCTGCTCGGCGCCAACCTCTACTCCTCGGTTGCGGCGCGTGCGTTCGGCATTCCGGCCGTCGCGACGTTTCACGGGATGGTCGACGTCGCGCCGAACGATCGGTGGGCAGCGACCAAATTGAAGCTGATCGCCTCGAACGTGCATCGACTCGTGTTCGTCTCGGATGCGCTGCGCCGGCACTTTCACGACCGCTATCAGGTTCCTGATGATCGCACGGTCGTGATTCCGAACGGAATCGACACGACGCACTTTCATCCGGCACCGAATCGCGCGCTCCGGCAGGAACTCGGTGCGACGGACGACCAGGTGATCGTGGGCGCCGTTGGAAACATTCGCACCGCGAAGGGCTACGACGACCTCCTGCGCGTCGCGGCAATTCTGTGCCGTGAGCGGCCGAACCTCCTGTTCGCTGTCGTCGGCGAACCTGGCGAACCGCTCTACGGTCAGCTGCTCACTCAACGACAGGAGTTGGGCCTCGACGATCGCGTCCGCTTCCTCGGCTTTCGCGCGGATATCGCACAGTTCCTGAACGGCATCGACCTGTACGTCAGTACCTCCACGTCCGAGGGGTTCTCGTTGACGACGATCCAGGCGATGGCGAGCGGTCTCGCGGTCGTCGCTACTCGCAGTGGCGGACCGGACGAGATCATCACCGACGGCAAGGACGGCGTGCTCACACCCGTCGCCGATCCGCCGGCCATCGCGAGCGCGATTGCGGCGCTCGTCGACGATTCGGGGCGTCGCCGCCAACTCGGTCTCGCCGGCCGCGATACGGTGCTCGGCCGGTTCTCCCTCAGCCGCATGCTCTCCGCCTACGAGACGATCTACGAGGACGCGATCGCGGCGCGCTCCTGATGGCTGACAGAACACTGGATTCGTTTTTCCGTCCACGCACCTCGAACAGTCACCGGCCCACGCGCGGCGCTGGCCAGGATGGCGGTCGATGACCTGGTCGATCGTGATCAGCGACGGCGAACATCGCGCCGCGCTGGCCAGCGTGCGGTCGCTCGGGCGGGCCGGACACCAGGTTCACGTCTGCTCGCCGCGAAGGCGTTCCCTCGCCGGGGCGTCGCGCTACTGCGCGAGCGAGACCCAGGTTGCCGATCCGCTCCGCGAGCCGGATCGCTTTGCCGACGATCTTCAGCGACTCTGCGCTGCCGTTGGCGCGGACGTGCTGATCCCGATCTCGGAGCCGTCGCTTCTCGCGGTGCTACCGCACCGCGGCCGATTCTCCTGCACGATCCCCTTCCCGGATCTCGACCAGTTCACGGCGATCTGCGACAAGGAACTGGTGCTGCGGTCGGCCGAGGCAGCGAAGATCGCTGTTCCGAAGCAGCGGGTGATCACCACGATCGACGAGGCTGGCACGGCTGCCGGAATGTCGTTTCCGGTCGTGCTGAAGCCCGCGCGCTCGGTAGCCGGATCGGCGTCGAACCGGATGAAGGTGGGTGTACTCTACGCGCTCGACGATGCGCAGCTGCAGGAAACGCTGCACGAGCTGCCTCCCGCCGCGTATCCCATTCTCCTCCAGGAGCGCATCACCGGACCGGGGTTCGCCATCTCGCTTCTCGTCTGGGACGGCGAGGTGCGCGCGGCGTTCGCGCATCGACGGCTGCGAGAGAAGCCACCGTCGGGTGGCGTGAGCGTGCTCCGCGACAGCATCCCGCTCGATCTCGACCTGTTGAAGCGCTCCGTGGCTCTGGTCGACGCGTTCGACTGGCGCGGCGTGGCCATGGTGGAGTTCAAGCTGGATGAGCGAACGAATGTCCCCTATCTCATGGAGATCAACGCGCGGCTGTGGGGATCGCTTCAACTCGCGATCGATGCCGGCGTCGACTTTCCGCTCCTGCTAGTGGAAGCGGCGATGGGGGTTCGCTCCGAGCCCGTGCTCGCGTACGACGTCGGCGTCCGCACACGCTGGGAGCTCGGAGACGTGGATCATCTCATCGCGATCATGCGTCATTCGCCGGCGGCTCTGAAGCTTCCCGCGAATCATCCGGGAAGGCTGGCCACGCTCGGCGGCTTTCTTCGCTCGTTCGTCTCCGCGGATCGTCACGAGGTCCTTCGGCCGGGCGATCCGCGTCCGTTCCTTCGCGAAATCAGGGATTGGCTCGCGCGCCGCTGATGTGTGTCTCTTCAGGCGGAGCGAGACGCCCCTTGCTTGACCAGATGGATCAGTTCCCCGAGACAGCGTTCGATGCGCTCGAAGCTCTCGTCGAACACCGACTCGTCCTGCCCCCACGGGTCTCGAATGGTTCTCCGAGTGATGGGGAGTGGATCGAGGTCGCCGAGTACGACGACGGTGGCGCGCATGCCGCTGAACCGCTGCCGCAACGCAGCCTCCTGATCGGCGGCCATGACCACGATCAGATCGGCCTCCGCGACCATCGCCGGGGTGACGACCGCGGATTGGTGTGTACTCACGTCGATGCCGCGGCGCCCGCCTGCCGCGATTGCGGCACCCGGCGGATTCCGCCCGGGTCCGATGAAGCCGGCCGAGCGCACCGCCATCGCCGAATCACCCATGGCACGCGCAAAAACCGCCTCGGCGAACGGGCTTCGGCAGATATTTCCGTGGCACATGAACAGCGCGGACCTGTACGGCGCGGACGACGCGATTCGTTGCCGAATGGCATCGCGCCGAGCCGCGTGCCGGAGACGTTCCGGAAGGTGTACCAGGTCGGCCGCGATCGCGCGCAGCCGTTCGACCACTCCTCGCCGGCGCGTCAGAGGCGCAGCGTCGTCACGCATCTCGCCCGTTGCGGCCATCGCCCCCCCGATCGTCAGTTTCCGGCATTCGCGATGTCGTTTGCATACCCGGCGCGGAGTGAGGCGACACCCGCTTCCGCGGGGCTCACGCGTCGCCCAGGCCATGGAACGCGGAGCCGTCGCCGGCCGATACTCTTAATGTTAAACCCGTTCCGCTCGAGTCGATACGGCCGCTCTCCCGGTCCGCGGCGCACGTCCTTCGCCAGGCGAAAATGAAATCGATCCTCATTCTGCTTCACTGCGAATCCAACACGGGGTACGCCATCAGCCCGTTGGAGCGGACGTTCTATGAGATGGCCATGCGGCTGACGAACGACGATCCGACCCGCATTCATTTCGCGTATCCATCGATGCAGCGGGGACCGACGGCCACACTGCCGGCGGAGTTCTCGCAGTTCACGCTGATCGACGCGCGCAGTTCGGACGCGGCGCATCACAAGGCGGCCGCCGAGTACATCGAACGCCACGGGATCGACACGGTGTTCGGCTTCGACCAGCCGGTGCGTCGCCCCATCTACCGCCACTTCCGGCGCGCCGGCGTCAGACGATTCATCGCCTATTGGGGGGCGCCCATCAGCTCTCTATTCGGCCCGCTCAAGCTCACGGCAAAGCGCATCGAAGTCGCGTTGAGCCGTCATGGTCCGGATCACTACATCTTTGAATCTCGCGGAATGGCGGACACCGGAGTGTTGGGTCGCGGCATTCCGAGACGAAAGACGAGCGTGGTCTACCAGGGCGTCGATACGGAGCGCTTCCATCCTCCCGAAGAGGGCGCCGACTACTACGCCTACGAACAGCTTGGCATCGCGCGCGACCGGAAGCTCTTCTACTACGCCGGTCACATGGAGCCGCGGAAGGGCGTCGCCGTGATCATGGAAGCCGCGAACCGTCTCGCGGCGCGGCGCGACGCCCGCGACTGGCACATTGCGTTATTCGGCAACCAGCCGGGTGAAGAACGAGCCTATCTCGACCGCCTCTCCGACGCGGCGCGCGAACACGTCACATTCGGCGGATATCGGCCGGACCTGCCGCTCATTCAACGCAGCTGCTACGCAGGGATGATCGCGTCCACAGGGTGGGATTCCTTTCCGAGATCCGGCATGGAGATCCAGGCGAGCGGGCTTCCGCTGTTCGTGTCGGATCTGCCAGGCTTGAACGAAATGGTCGTTCCCGGAGAGACCGGCTACGTTTTTCGTCCGGGTGACGCGGACGCTCTCGCCGGCCTGATGGGAGCCATTCTCGACGATCCGGCGCGCAGCCGACAGCTCTCGGCGAACGCTCGCCGGCGAGTCGTCGATGAATTCTCGCTACCGGGTCAGATCGAGGGACTCGTCGGCGTCATGCGCGACGTTCTGCGCTAGCCCTGCCCGCCCGCATGCGATTTCCATGAGAACTCTGTTGAAGCAACTCGCCGAGCGCGCGCTCGTTGGGATGGGAGCCGCCGCCGTCGGACGAGCGCTGCGCCGAAGGGACGTTCTCATTCTCGCGTACCACAACGTTCTGCCGGCGGGCGAGCGCCCGTCGGGCGATACGAGCCTGCACCTGCCGCACGCCGAGTTCACGCGGCAGATCGAGGCGCTCGCTCGCACGCATGAAATCGTTCCGCTGTCGTCGATTCTCGACGAGTCGCCCGCGGGACCTCGCCCGCGCGCCGTCATGACGTTCGATGACGCATACGTCGGCGCACTTCGCGTCGCCGTACCCGAGCTCGTTCGCAGAAGGATTCCAGCGACGATTTTCGTCGCGCCGGGGCTGCTCGGCACCCAGACGTGGTGGGATGCGCTGGCCGACGAAGACGTCGGTGCCGTGCCGCCCGCCGTCCGCGATCGTGCGCTCACGGAGCTCGCCGGCGAGGGCGAAGCGATACTCGCATGGAAGCCGGCCGCCGCTCAGCTGCCCGCGGTCAGTTCCCTGCGCATCGGAACGGAAGCGGACCTGATTGCCGCTGCCCAGCCGGGAATCACGTTCGGCTCACACACCTGGTCGCACGCGAATCTCGCGGCGCTCTCTCCCGACGGTCTGCATCGCCAACTCAGAGCGTCGATGGACTGGCTGCGCGAGCGATTTTCCAACTTCACGCCCTGGCTCAGCTATCCGTACGGTCTGTATTCACCGTCCGTCGAACGGGCGGCGGCCGACGTAGGCTACGCGGGCGCCTTGCGGGTCGACGGCGGGTGGCATCGCTCATCGCCGGGGCGATCTGCGCACGCCCTGCCTCGATACAACGTGCCCGCGGGCCTCTCGACCGACGGATTCCGCCTCCGGTTGGGCGGGATCGGAGCGCGTTGACCGTGCGCATCGTCCACATCATCGCGCCCGGGCGGTTCGGTGGCCTCGAAAGCGTGGTCGCCACACTGGCTACCGGTCAGCAGCGTCGCGGGCACGATGTGTCGGTGTGCGCGTTCGTCGATCAGGGGACGGACGAATCGCCGCTCCTCGTGGCCCTTCGCGCCGCCGGCGTGCGCGTTCAGGCTCTCGCGCTGCCATCACGTGCCTACGGCTCGCAGGTGCGCGCGATTCGCGAAGCGGCCGCATCGCTCAGCCCGAACGTCGTTCACAGCCACGGCTACGTGCCCGACGTCCTCGTCGGGTTTCCCAAGCGACGCGATTTTCCGCCGACCGCCACGACGGCCCACGGGTTCACCGGCGGCGACAGAAAGAACAGGATGTACGAATGGCTGCAACGGCGAGCACACCGACGCTTCGACGCCGTCGTCGCCGTCTCGAGGACGGTTCGCGAGCGCATCGTCGCCTCAGGGGTCGATCCCGCTCGCGTGCATGTCGTTCGAAATGCCTGGGGCGCCAGCGGATCCGTCGAAGACGCAGCGGTCGCGCGAGCGAAACTCGGCGTCCCGGACGATCGGTTCAGCATCGGATGGGTCGGGCGAGTGAGCCACGAGAAAGGTCTCGACGTGCTCGCGCGCGCACTCCCCGAGCTGGCGGACATTCCGCTGCGGTTGACGGTCATCGGTGACGGTCCAGAGCGGAGTCGCGTCGCACAGCTCGCGGGTGAGCTGGGCGTGGCGGATCGGATCGCGTGGGCCGGAGTCGTGGCCGACGCGGGCCAACTCTTCCGCGCGTTCGACGTGCTCGTGCTGAGCTCACGAACCGAGGGCACCCCCATCACGCTGCTCGAGGCGATGAAGGCTCAGGTTCCCGTCGTTGCGACCGCGGTCGGCGGCGTTCCCGACGTCGTCACACCGGCAGAGGCGCTCCTCGTAGAATCGGAGAACCCGTCGGCGTTGGCGGCCGCCATCCGAATGGTCTTTCTCGATCGAGCGGCCGCGACGGAGCGCGTTCACGCGTCGCGCGCTCGACTGGAAACGGCATTCGCGGTGGAACCGTGGCTCGATGCCTACGACCGCATCTATCACGGCATCCAGGCCGTGCCCCGCTGAATGACGCCCGCATGAACGCCAGAGATCTTTCTTTCGGATGGAAATGCCAGAGCAAGCGCTGACGCCGCAGCTTTCGTTCATTCTGCCGGCGCGCAACGAGGAACTGTTCGTCGGCATGGCCATCGAATCGATTCGGCGGTTTTGCCCGCCCGAGATCCTCTGCGACATCGTTCTCGTCGACCACGGATCCACCGATCGCACGCGCGAGATCGCGAGCGCCGCCGGGGCGATCGTGCTTCGGCCGTCGGTGGAGACGGTCGCGGCGCTCCGCAACGCCGGCGCGAAGGTGGCGAAGGGAAACATCTTCATCTTCCTCGATGCGGACGTCACGCTCACGGAGGCCTGGGAGGCGGGCATTCGCGAGACCCTCGCCCTCGTGGCCGAACCGCCGCTTGCCCTTTCAGGCTCGAACTGCGACGCACCGGACACCGACAACTGGTTCCTGCGCTACTGGTTCCGCGAGATGGCCCGCGACGAGAAGCCCGGCAGCCTGGGGTCGGCGCACATGATCGTTCCGCGCGAGCTATTCGAGAAGTTGAATGGCTTCGACGAGTCGCTTCGGACCGGCGAGGATCCGGACCTCTGCGACCGCACGAAGGCACTCGGCTCGGCGGTGATCCCGCGGCCGTCGCTTCGCGTGATTCACCACGGCTATCCCGTCACGGTTCGCGCATTCGTCAGACGCGAGCGCTGGCATGGCGGCGGAGATCTCGTGAGCCTGCAGCGCGCAGCCGCGTCGAAGGTCGTCTGGATGACGGTGATCTTCATCGCGCTGCACGTCGCGATCATCGCCGGGCTTTTTGTTTCGCCCGCCCTGGCCCTCGTCGCGCTCGTGCTGCTGCTCGCGCACCTGCGACTCTCGGTTCGCATCAGATTCAAGCGAATGCGCGGCATGGCGGCGGTGAGAGCCATGGCGATCTTTTACCTGTATTACTTTGGCCGCGGGTTGTCCTTCATCCACAACCGAGAGCGCGGAGCACGGTAGCGCGGCGGCCGACCAAGGGCCGCACGATTCGCGACGACCGTCGTCCGGACATCATATTCAGCATTCTATGGCCAAGAAGATCTGTATCGTCGGCGGCGGACTGGCGGGCGGCATCGTCGCGGCGAAGCTCGCCGCGGCGGGCCACGCCGTCACGCTGCTCGAGCAGGGCACGCTGCCGAAGCCCCTCATGCCCACGGATGAGACCTGGGAGGGCGGCGGCCTCAAGTCGACGTTCACTCGCGGCGAAGGCCTCGGCGGAAGCTCGAATTTCTGGCACGGCGGACTGATCGTACTCGACGAATCGGATATCGACGGGCGATCGCCGGCCGGAACGACCACGAAATTCCCCATCTCGTACGAGCAACTCCGCGAGCACTATCGTGAGGCGGCCGAACTGTTGAGCGGCGGTGAGATTCGGCTGGACGATCTCGCCCCGGCAGCCCGGACCGGCGTGATCGACGTCGACGAGAAGTTCTTCGAGTTCAAGCCGCTCATCTTTCCGTCCGATCCGTTTTCGACACGTGGGCTATTGGAGGCGGCGCGCGACCGGCACGGTCTCGAGATCGTGCCGTTCACGGCCGATACCGTCCTCTTTTCCGAAGCAAGCCGCGCGTCGGCCGTGGAAGGATTTCATCACGGTGAAGGGCGCCGCATGCGGATTCCCGCCGACGTCGTCGTGATCTGCGCCGGGGGAATCGGCTCACCGAAGATTCTGCTCAAGGCGGCGACGACCAACCCACTTCTGCAGCGGCTTCCCATCGGCAAGAACCTGATCGACCATCCGACCGGGTTCGTCTTCAAGGCAAAGTTGAAGCGGCGGCGCAACCTCAAAGCCATGTTCGGCACGCCATACGGCCAGAGCGGACGATTTCGGCGCCGGTGGGGCCTCAAGCTCAGAGCCGAGCATCTGGACACCGCGCTCGAGCGCAACCACGCGCTGTATCTCCGGCCGGCGTTCACCATGCGCAACCCACGCGATTACAACGCGCTCAAGAACAAACTGGTGTGGCATCGCGGCAAGAAGGTCACGCTGTGGGAGAAGCTTCAGCTCATCAAGTATCTCGATCTGCTGATGGAAGCGCTCAACTTTCGCTTCGGTGTGTTTCCTTCCGTGCGGCACGTCGCCGGATTCGTCTTCGCGGAGCAGCTTCCCGACGCCGAGAATGCCATCACGCTGAAGCCGGACGGCACGTTCACCGTGCACTGGAGCATCTCGCGCGAGAACAATGAGTCGCTGCGGCGCTTCCTGATGGCCTTCTTCGAGCGGCACCCGGATCTGTTCGAGGAATTCGTTCTGTTTCCGGATCTATTGGATTCGGGCGCACATCATTCCGGCGGATGCCGGATGGCCTCGACCGAATCCGATGGCGTCGTCGACGCGGATCTTCGCGTATTCGGAACCGAGAACCTGTTCGTCGCCGACGGTTCGGTACTCGGCTTCTCCGGGCATGCCAACACCGGATTGACCATTGCCGCGCTCGCGCTGCGCTGTTGCGAGACCGTGCAGCGAGTCGCGTCGGCCTGACGTCTCGACGATACCGACGCCGTCAGGCGCGCTGACGATTCGTGCGCCCGAAGGCGACGAGCAAACCCGCATGCAGCCGCGCAACGTAGTAGAGCCAGTACAGAAAAACGGCGCGCGATAGTGCCGGCACGCGCCCCGTTTGACGAATCCGGAATGCGACAGTCGCAAGCGGCACCATGAGCTGGAGCGTGAGCGCCGCGGCAATTCGCGCGACGACCGGGCTCGGTGCCCCGATGAGTACGACCAGTCCGGCGATCGTCGCCGCGGCGTGGACGAGCAGCATCATCGTCGGGCGATCGAGCTGCCGCAGCGTGCGCAGGTCGAACATGTCCAGGCCGTGCCAGACATTCGCGCGGTAGTATTCGCCCACGGAGTGCGGATTCCCATGGTGCACGGCTGAGACGCGCGGACACTCGCGCATGCGGAATCCGGCGGCGATCAAGCGCTGGCCGATGTCGACGCCCTCTCCGGTCGAGAGTTCTTCACGGAACCCGCCGACAGCATCGAACGCCTGTCGCGTGACGAAGAAGTTCCCAGAGTTGATGAACCCGACCTCGCGGTCGCGTCCGACGAAGTGCATCTGGTGCAGGGTCGCTTCGATCCAGTGCGGCGCTTCGGGAATGGTCACCTCGCAGCCCGTTGCCGCGGCCTGCGTCGATCCCAGGACGTCGATCGCTTCGTCGAAGTACGACTCGGCGATGGAGCAGTCCGCGTCGATGAAGCTCAGATAGGCGCCGTGCCCGAGCGCCGCGCCCGCGTTGCGCAGCGCGGCGATGGTGATGCCCGGTCGCGATAGCACTCGCACGATCGGCGCTTGCATCGATTGCAGGAATTCGAGCGACCCGTCAGTCGAGCCATTGTCGACGTAGACGATCTCCACGCCCCTCGTCCGTTCAGCCGCGCGGAGCAGCGCCGGCACGGTGCGACGCAGATGCGGCAGCGCATCGAGCACGGGCACCACGACGGTGATGCACGCCGTAGACTCGAGTGGTGCTACGACAGCCACCGCTGTCGCCAGGCCTGGAGCATGAGCACGGCCCAGATGCTGAGCGCCACCTCATCGCCGCCGGCTTGGAGGGTATTCCATGCGCCTCGGACCCCTTCCGCCGAGAGCCACTCGTCGCGGGTCGGACCGGACGCGAACAACAGCTCCTCTCCCCACGACTTGAGCGGTCCGCGCAGCCACGCCGCGATCGGCACCGAAAACCCGGTCTTCGGACGATCGACGAGCGCGGGATCGACCAGCCCGTAGAGAACCTGCCGGAGTGCCCATTTGCCCCGTCCATCCCGAACCTTCTGGCCGGCGTCGAGTCGCCAACTGAACTCGAGCACACGATGGTCGAGGAGAGGAACGCGTGCCTCGAGACTCACCGCCATGCTCGCCCGGTCGACCTTCGCGAGCAGATCGTCGGCCAGATAGGTCTGCTGGTCCACGAGCATCATGCGGTCCAGAAGCGGCAACCCGCGATGACGCGCCAACAACTCGTCGATCCGCGTCGCGCCGGGCGTCGGACGCGCGAGTGCGTCGTCCGGATTCTGCCAGCCCGCCGACAGGAGAGACCGATACATCTCGCTCTCATCCTCTCCCTGAAGGAGATTCCCGAGCTTTCGGATCTTCTCTCCCGCGAGCCGGTGACGACCGGACGCGTCGACCAGTGGCGCCACCATCTGGTATGCGCGATCCCAGAACTGCGCGTTGGACGAGCGAATCCCGGCGCCCGCGACCTGACGCACGACGCGCGGCACACGATGGAGATTCCCGATCAGCCGCTGGCCCTGGATGTATCGCTCGTAGCCCGCGAAGATCTCGTCCCCACCGTCTCCACTGAGCGCGACGGTGACGTCGCGCCGCGCGAGCTTGCACACCAGATACGTCGGGATCTGCGACGGGTCCGCGAACGGTTCGTCGAACAGGTCGGGAAGCATCGGCACGACCGACAGCGCGTCGTCGCCCGTCACCGACATCTCCGTGTGGGCGGTGCCGAGCACGTTCGCGATGCGCGCGGCGTCCTTCGCTTCGTCGTGAGCGGTGCCCGGAAAGCCGATCGAGAACGTGCGCGTGGGCTGCGTGGTGTTCGCCTGCATCAGCCCGACGACCGTCGACGAGTCGATGCCGCCGGACAGGAGTGCTCCCATCGGAACGTCGGACCGCATCCGCAGCCGAACCGCGTCGGACAGCAGCCGCTTCAACTCCGAGACCGCCTCCGCGTCGGTGCCCTGGAACGGGTCGCGCCGCGCAGCCGCGTAAACGTCGTCCGCCGACCAGTACGGCTTCGCCTCGCCAGGCTCGGCGCTCGCGCTGTCGATCGTGAGAATGTGCCCAGGCAGGAGCTTGCGAACGTGCCTGTAGATCGTGAGCGGCGCCGGAATGAAGAGATATCGCAGATAGGCGTTGAGTGCCGTCTCGTCGATCGCACGATCGAAATTCGGCCCCGCAACCAGCGACTTCAGCTCCGACCCAAAGGTCAGAAGCCCGGGCCGGTGATAGTAGTAGACCGGCTTGATCCCCAGGCGATCTCGAATGAGCGAGACGCGGCGCGTCTCAGCATCCCACACGGCGATCGCGAACATCCCCACGAAGCGCTTGACCGACGCTTCGATTCCCCACCGCTCGAAGGCGCCGAGGATCACCTCGGTGTCGGAGTGCCCCTGGAAGCGGCTTCCATCGCGCTCCAGCTCTTCGCGAATCTCGACGTAGTTGTACACCTCGCCGTTGAACACCAGCGTGAATCTGCCGGACGCGGAGGCCATCGGTTGATGTCCGGCCGCCGTGAGATCGATGATCGCCAGACGACGAAATCCGAATGCGACGCCGGCACTCGGCTCCGTCCACGCGCCGCTGTCGTCCGGACCGCGGTGCGTGATGCAGGTGCTCATCGATTCGACGATCTGGGTGAGCTCGTCCGCGCGGCGCTCCGCGGACGTCATCACGCCGACGATTCCACACATCGAGATGGTTGCGGAAAAACGGTGGGTCCCACGCGAGGCGAGTATCTTCGAATGTAGTGACGCTCCAGAGCGGTCTGAAGCCACAGGACCACACCCTCCGTCCGGCCCAAACGTGAAACGCGGGCGCCGCATGAAGCGGCGCCCGCGTCGAGACCGGCTGGTCGGTCGTTAGATCACTGACCGATGCGCGCCGTGCTGAACGCCAGGTTGTCCCAGTAGCGCTCTTCGCTGATCGAGGTCTCCTTCCCATTGCCCTCACGCTGGTGGCCCACCGCGAGCCAGATCCAGCTCTTGTTCGTCGGATCCGAAGGCCGCGTGAACGCGATCTTGCTGCGCGAGTAGACCTGCTTCCCGTCGAGGTACATCGCGATCGAGCCATTCGCGACGCCCGGCGCCGAGTTCATCACGACACCCAGCTCGAGGCGGTACCACTGGCCGGCGTTCAGAGAGACGACGTTCCAGTCCATGATTTCCGTGGTGCCGGGAACGACGACGCTCACGAAGACCTGATTGCCGTACATCCCGATCACGAAGTCACACTGGTTCGTGCCGCCGTCGCCGGTACGCCAGTAGGTCAGTTTCCGCAGGGTCTGCGACTCGGTGAAATTGACCGTGTTCTTCGGGAAGAAGAAGTCGCCGCGGAACCAGGTCGTCGACCCGTGGCCGAGGGCACCCGACCGCGGATTCCACGAGATGTAGCGGTTCAGGTCGGCGAAGCCGTTCGGCGTGGACGACTGCGCGAAGGTGTTGCGGAAGACCTTGCCGTGCCCGCTTCCGGTCGGATCGTCGATCACGGAGCCGCCCCACGACGCATCCTGCCACTCCGACGTCGGCGTCAGCGTTTTCCCCTCGAAATCATTCGAGGCGAGGTTGCCGGCCTGGGGAGGAGTCACGACCTGCCCGCCCGACGGAGGCGCGGTGATCGAGATCGGCGCCGAGACGACCGCGAGGTTGTTCGACGAGAAGCGGATGGTGTAGCTGCCGCTTCCGGTGATGGCGAGGTTGCCGAACGTCGCCGCCCCGTTGGCGTCGGTCGTCGCCGTGAGCGTCCCGCCGAGCGTGCCAGTGCCGCTCGCGAGGGCTGCGGTGATGAGGATGCCTGATTGCTTCACGGGAGCGTTGGACGAATCACGCAGCTGGACCGCGGGCTGCGGGGAGAAAACAGCGCCACTCTGCGCGGTGGTCGGCTGTCCTGTGATGCTAAGGCGCGTCGCCGTGACCGTCAACGTCGTCACCGTGACCGTCAACTTGGTCGAGGTGGCATTGCCGGCGGCGTCGCGCGCGGTCACCGTCAGGACGTTCGCGCCGGACTGCAGCGGAATGTCGGCCGCGGACCACGTGGTCGCCTTGGTCGCCGCGCCCGAACCGCCGCGATCGTTCGACCACGTCACCTCGGTAACGCCAACATTGTCGGTCGCCGAAATGCCGAGCGTCACCGACTTCGCCGTCGTCGAATACGTCGAAGAGCTCGTTGGACTCGTGATCGACACCGTCGGCGCCGTCGTATCGGTCGAGCCAGGCGTCGAGCCGGACGTCGTACCGATCGGCGTCTTCATGTCATTCTGAATCTCGGTGGCGCTGAGTGCCCGATCGTAGACGCGCACTTCGTCGATCATGCCGACGAAGGATTGCGACGACGAAAACTCGCTGCCGCCGATCAGCAGCGACGAGGTCGAGGTGTTGAGGCTCCCCGTTTTCCGGACGGACGAAACGCGCGTGCCGTTCACGTAGAACTGCAGGTTCGCGCCGTCATACGTCACCGCGAGATGCGTCCAGGTGTTCGCGGCAATTGCCGACGAGCCGTATGCGGTGGTAGCGCCGCCACTCCGGAACGATGCTCCGCCGCCCGGGCGACGATTGCTGCCACTGGTCGCCAGGAGATAGTAGTTGTCCCTGCCCTTTTCGATCACGTCGCGCTGAGAGGAGCCCGTCGTCGACGGATTGACCCACGCCTCGAGGGTCATCTTCGACGAGAGCTGAAGCGCCTGCCGGTTCGGAATCGTCACGGCACCGCTGCCATCGAATTTCAGTGCGCCGCCAAAGCGGCCGTCCGTCGTCCGCGTCACACCCTGACCGAACGTTCCGGCATTGCCCGATCCAGACGCGTCCTCGACGCTCTGTCCGCTCGCCTCGTTGAATCCAAAGGCGGCCACGGGTCCGGTACTCTGCGAGCTGCCCCAGCGACTCGGGCCCCTCACCGCATTCATCGCGTCCGGCTCGGTCGTCGCACTATCCGAGCATGCGGTGATCAAACCGACGATCGCGATCGACATCGCGGACGCAATGCGTCCGACACGTGCAACTGCACTCATCTTCCCCTCCCCACCCGGTTGAAAAGCCAGTCCCCTGACTGGCGCCAAGTCTTACTCGAGCTTTCCTACTTCAGTTGGTTCCATCCAAATGTCGAAGCGTTTCTGGTCCTCCCCAGTGATTGCCGCGTTCGAGTTTCTCTCCCCTTTGGAGAAAATCGGGCCACGGCTTTTCGAACGAGTCGAGCGTTTCAGTCGGACGATTCCGGCGCCACCCACACGGGGTCGCCGGAATCGTCCGCGCCCCAATCGCTACGTGCAGCGAGCAGGAGCATGATTCTCGAAGATCGGCGCGCGAGATCAGGGACTGATGCGCTTTGTGCTGAAGGCCACGTTATCCCAGTAGCGCTCCTCACTGATGGAGCTCTCCTTGCCGTTGCCCTCGCGCTGGTGCCCGACCGCGAGCCAGATCCATTGCTTGCTCGCCGGATCTGACGGCCGCGTGAAGGCGACCCCCGTGCGCGTGCGCACCTTCGTGCCGTCGAGATAGACGCTCACGCTGCCATCCGCGACGCCTGGTGCAGAGTTGAAATGTACTTCGAGCTCCAGCCGATACCACTGGCCGGCGTTGATCGAAAAGATATTCCAATCCATGATGTCGGTCGTTCCCGGCACCACGATGCTCAGGAACGCCTGATTGCCGAACATGCCGATCACGAAGTCGCACTGGTTCGTGCCACCTTCACCCGTGCGCCAGTACGTCAGCTTCCGAAGGGTATTCGGCTCCGTGAAGTTGACCGTGTTCTTCGGGAAGTAGACGTCGCCGCGGAACCACGTCGTGGACCCGTGTCCGAGCCCCGACGACGGCGCATACGAGATGAAGTGGTTGATGTCGGCAAAGCCGTTCGGCGCGACATCCGCGAACACGTTCTTGAATACCTTGCCACGCCCAGCGCCCGTCGGATCATCGATGATCGAGTTGCCCGGCGTTTCGTTCCGCCAGACACCGTTCGCGGCGGGCGGCGTGAAGGTGTTGCCGTCAAAGTTGTTCGACGCCAGGTCGGCCGGGCTGGTGGTGCCGCCTGGCTGATCGACGGTGACGGTCAGCGATTTTGTCGCGACGTTGTTCGCCGCGTCGCGAGCCGTCACCGTGATCACGTTCGTTCCCGTCTGCAGGGCGATGTTCCCCGTCGACCAGCTGGTCGTACCGGTCGCCGTTCCAGACCCGCCGCGATCGTTCGACCACGTCACCTGCGCAACGGCGGCGTTGTCGCTCGCCGAACCCTGGAGCGCGACGGACGTCGCGGTGGTCGAGTAGCTCGTCGAAGATGTCGGGCTCGAGATGGAGAGCGTCGGAGCCTGGGTGTCGGTCGCGACAGCGTTGACCGTCAAGGAGAACGCCTTGGACGAAGTCGCACCCGACGCGTCGGTGACGGTCACCGTGTAGCTGGTCGTCGACAGGACCGCCGTCGGCGTGCCGCTCACCTGCCCCGTCGACGTGTTGAAGCTCACACCACTCGGCAGCGCGCCGGACAGCGCATAGCTGTAGGGCGCCGTGCCACCGCTCGCGGTGACCGGCGTGAAGGCCGTGAGCGCCTGATTGACGGTAACCGAGCGGCTCGAGACCGCCTGGGTCGTCGTGAGCGCACTAGTGATCACGATCACGAACGTCTTGGACGACGTGGCACCGATGGCGTCCGTAGCGGTGACCGTGTACGTCCGCCCCGAGGTCAACGTGCCCGTGGGCGTGCCGCTCACCGCGCCGGTCGCCGTGTTGAACGACATGCCGGCCGGCAGCGAGCCGCCGCTGATCGCGAAGGTATAGGGCGTCGTGCCACCACTTGCCGTAACCGGCGTGAACGTCGCGATCGGCCGATTGACCGTGCTCGTCACCTTCGCGACCACCTGCTCGGTGGTCAGCTCCGGCGCGATCGTCAACTGGAACGTCTTTGACGACGTCTGCGACGCCGCGTCGGTCACGGTCACCTTGAACGTCGTCGTCGCGAGCGCGGCCGAGGGCGTCCCGCCGATCTGACCGTTCGACGCGTCGAACGTCATGCCGGCCGGCAGCCGCCCGCCGGAGAGCGCGAACGTGTAGGGCGTCGTTCCGCCGCTCGCCGTGACGGGAGCGAAGGTCGCCACCGCGCGGGCGACGTCACCGGCCTGGCTGGCCACCGCCACTGCCGTCGCCAGCGGAGCATTCGCCGCCGTGACCGTGAGCTGGAACGTCTTCGATGAACTCTGCGAAGACGCGTCCTTGACCGTGACCGTGAAAGTCTTGGTCGCGAGCGTGGTGGTGGGCGTGCCGGCGACCGTTCCCGTCTTCTGGTCGAAGGTCATTCCCGACGGAAGCGCTTCGCTGATCGCATAGGTATACGGCGTCTGGCCCCCACTGGCGACGACCGGAACGAACGCCGTCACCGGCTGGCTCACGACACCACTCGCGCTGGGCACTGCCTGCGTGGTCGAAAGCGCGGCGCTGACGCTGATCGCGCTCGACGTGGCGCCCGTCAGGCCACCCGACGAGAATCGCAGCGTCCGCGCGCCGGCGGCGCCGGAAATCGAGAGATCGGCAAACGTCGCTTCGCCATCCGCGTTGGTCGCGGCGGTCGTCGAGCCGCCGAGCGTCCCTCCGCCACTCGCGATCGACGCGGTGACGACGATGCCCGACTGCGCGACCGCATTCCCGCTCGCGTCGCGAATCTGCACGGCCGGCTGCCGCGCGAACGCGACGCCGTTCTGCGCCGTGGCCGACGGCTGCGTCGTCACCACCAACTGGGTGGCCGACGCCGTCGCCACCGTGAAGCTGCTCGAAGCTACCGACAGAGACGGCGACGTCGTGCTGAACGTCAGCACGTGGCTGCCGGTGCCCTTGATCGTGAGATTCGTGAAGGTCGCGACACCGTCGACCGCGTTCACGGTCGTGGTCCCCGACAGCGTGCCGTTGCCAGACGCCAGCGCGGCGGTGACCGGGACGTTCGCGCTGGTCGTCACGCCGCCTTCGCTATCCAGAATTTGAATGACCGGCTGCGTCGCGAACGGCGACCCGGACACGGCGCCGCCCGGCTGCACCTGCACGTCGAGCGAGGCGGACGGCGTCGCTTCGGCGATCACCTGCACCGGCGCTTCCGCCGTGATCCCCTCGCTCGTCACGCGCACGATGGCATTGCCCGGCGTCAGGCCGGTGACGACGCCGATCTGCGACACGTTCGCGACCGACGGATCGGTCGAGATCCAGGTCGCCGCCCGGCCGGACAGGCGATTGCCGTCCGCATCCTTCATCACGGCGACCGCGCCGATCGTTTGTCCCACATAGAATGGCGACTGAATCGACAGCGAGATCGACGCGACCGGCATGGTCACGACCGGCGCGTCGACCACCGTGAGCGTCGTGGAGCCGGACTTGGAGCTCATCGTCGCCTCGATGGTCGACGTGCCCGGCGCGACCGCGGTGACGACACCGGTATTCGGATCGATCGTCGCGACGTTCTGGTTCGAGCTTCTCCAACTGACCGTGTCACCCGCAACGGTATACGTCCGGCCCTGTGCATCCTTCAGAATCGCGAACGCCTGCGTCGCGGAACCGGCCGGCACCGTCGTGTTCTCGAGACGGATCTCGATATCCGACAGCGTCGGCATCGGCGAAACGCCGTCCGCCGCGCATCCGCCCGACAACACGGCGAGAAGGCTGATCAACCAGGTTCGTTGGAGCTTCACGCAATACCCTCTGTAGTCCTACCGCTTCAACCGGGGAGCACTCACACATCGTCGCGCGTGATGCGCTCCCATGACCGCGGTGCTTCGGGCGTCGTCGCACAATGACAATCCCGCGGTCCCCCCGAGTATCGGCGTCGCGCTGCCGATTCCTCAGTTCGCTGGCCCGGTCGCAAGGCACGAGGTGTGCCCGGCGCATGATACACCTCGAACACGACGCGGCGATCAGATTCTGAGACGTAGATCACAGAACTCTGAAAATTCGCCGGAATGACCGCACACCGTTCGCACGGAATACGTCACGATTTTTCTGTGTGCGCCGTCGCAGGAACGTCATGCGGCGCAGGCTTTTACCACCGATGGCGGCATCCTCGCCGCCAAAGCCGCAGGTAACTCGCGATCGCGCGCGTTGAGTCTATCGACCCGCGACGATTTCAGATGCGACGTAGGACACACTACGCCATTAGCATCGTCTCATCCGGTCGGCGAGCTACCGCGCCGCGGTCGTCCGGCGAAATGCACGAAACGACGCGAACTGCAAGGCATTTCGGACCGCCGCGCGCGCGCTCGAATCGCGACGCGAACGGTCAGTCCAGATCACTCCGCGCGCAGCCACCGCGCGAGTCGCGCGATGTCGTCGTCGCCAACGAAGTGGTGGGTGGGGAGCGCGAACAACGCAGCGCGCAGCTCCGACGCGCCATGCGTCGCCGGCTCGCCCGTGACGAGCGCCGGCCGCAACTCGTCCTGTTCGGCGAGCGTGCGCGGATATGGCTGCACGATTCCGAGCGACGCATCCGCCAACCGTTTACGCGAGCGATCGAGCACCGCGTAGCGCAGATAGCCCGATCGCGCGCCGTCGATCGCGCGAATCGCAACGACGTCGCGCGCGCCGATGGCACCCAACGTCTGAGCGTGCGCGCGGCGAAGCGCCACCTCTCCCGCCTCGAGCGCGAACGCGGTCGCGAGCAGCGACGTGGTCACGCGCGTCGGTCCCATGGGCTCCGTCGCGGGATGATAGACCATCTCACCGAGACGCAACCACGGCAGCATCGACGGCAGCGCGTACAGCGCCGGTCTGCCAAGCATCCACTGCGCGGCGGTCGCGACGAGCGAGCCAAGCCCGCGACCGGACTCCGGTAACGTCAACGCAGCCACAGCGTTCGACAGCCGCTCGTCGTGCGCGAGGAGCGCGCCGCCACCGCCGGCACACAATCCCTTCCCGCGCCCGAAGCTCAGAACCGCGAGATCGCCGAACGCTCCAACGCGTGCTGCCCCGATCTCGCCGCCCGCTCCCTGCGCGGCATCCTCGATGACGACGACGCCCGCGGATCGCGCAAGCTCACGAACGGCCGGCACGTCCGCCGGATATCCGAATAGATGCGCAACGACGATCGCGTCGACCCCCCGCTCGATCACCGCGTGCACCGAATCCAGGTCGGGGCTCAACGTGTGCGGATCGATGTCGTACAGGCGGACGCGCACGCCCGCATACCGCGCCGCGGCCGCGAGGTCGACGCACGCATACCCGGGAAACGCCACGGTCCCGCCGTTCGGCATCGCCAGACGCAGCGCCAACACCAGCGCCGACGTTCCGCTGTCGGTCAGTCGCACGCTCCGCGCACCCAAGCGCTCCCGCAGGAAACGCGTGGCGGACTCCAGCGCGTCACGATTGCCGAACGCCGCGCCCACCGACGCACCGACCAGCCGCGCGGGATCGATCGGCGAAGCAACCGGCAACTGCCGCCGCGGAATCACGGAATGAAGCGAACGATCGATGGGCCCAGGCGATTCGCGACGGAGACGGGCATTCGCTGCCACACGCGCGACGCCAGCGCGAAGACGCCCGTGTCCTGCGACGGCGTGGCGCCGTGCGAAACGTCGGCTCCGCGACCGTACTGATACCACCAGAGCTGCTCTTCGCGGCTCCCCCACTGCAGCTTGAACTTGTGCGTTCCGGAACCGCGCGTGGCCCGGCCGAAGTTGAAGATCCGCCCGCCACGGCGGATGGTATGCGCCATCAACTCCCAGTAGACCAACATGTTCGGCGACATCGCGTTGTGACTGCGCAGCGCCGATGCCCACGTGATCTCGAACTCGCCGTTCCAGAGGAAGCCGCAGCCGCACGCGATCGCCTTTCCCTGGTGATACGCGACCGCGATCACCATGTCGTCGGGAAAGGTTTCGAGCGCCGCCGCGAAAAAACGGCGCGGCATGACGGGGGTGCCGAGGTCGCGCATGTGGTGCGCGAACACCTGGTAGAAGCCGTCGAGCTGCTCGGGGCCGATCTTCACCTCGACTCCGTCCTTCATCGGCCGACGGATCTGGCTGCGAAGCTTGGACGGGAGCTGCTTCGTGAACATCAGCTCCGGCGTCTCCGCCAGGTCGAGCAGCACCGTCAGCTTGCGGTGCGACACCGGCAGGTCGAGCGGCAGGTCCGTGCGGCTCCGGAGCTCGAGCAGCTTCGCTCCCGAGCGATCGGCGATCGCGACGGCTTCCTTCGCCAGCGCGCGAACGGCGTCGGCGTCGCCCAGGGGGCCGCCATAGTTTAGAAACGGCATGGACACGATGTAGTGCCCGAAGACCACGCTCCGCACGCGAACCAGCGGGAGGACGCCGGCGAGGTGGTTCGATTCGTCGCGCGCCGCGAGGTAGATGCACTCGTGCCGAAAGACGCGCTCGAGCACCGTGCGCCAGCCGTAGAGATGAAAGTGCGACCATCCCGCCGCGCGGCGCACGAACCCGTCCCACTCGGCGGCGCCGCCGTTGTACTGACTGACGAGAAGGCTGGACATCGGATGCAGGACGTTGTGGCTCGCAGTGGTCATTCGGACGACACAAAGCTAGTCATAGTGGACGAGAACGGCCGTGACTCTCCCGGCTGGAAAACAGTCAAGAACGCGCCACTCCGTGGCCGCCTCCGGACCTTCCCCACCCATCCATGGTTATCGGCAACCGCCTTCACCAGGACCACCCTCTGATCCTGCTCGGCTGGATCCTGCTCGCGTTTCCGGTCGTCGTCGCTCTTTACGCGTACGTCGTCTATCCGTGGATCCTCGGCCTTCTCGCAAAGCGTCGGGCGCCGCGCGCCAGCGTTGCGACGGAGCTGCCGACGGTGAGCATCGTCATTCCTGCCTACAACGAGGAACGACAGATCGCTGGGGCAGTGGAGGCGGCGATCGCGCAGGACTATCCGGCTGAGAAGCGCCAGATCCTGGTGCTGTCAGACGCGTCGACCGACCGGACGGATGAGATCGTTCGCGGCTATGCGTCACAGGGTGTAGAGCTGTTGCGCATGACAGTGCGCGGCGGCAAGACCGCGGCCGAGAACGCCTCCGTGCCGCACCTGCGCGGAGCGGTCATCATCAACACGGATTCGTCCGTGCGGCTCCACCCGCGGGCCGTCCGCCTCCTCGCCGAGGCCATGGCCGATCCGGCCGTCGGGGTCGCCTCGACGCGCGACGTGAGCATCGCACACGTCTCGTCGACGTCCAACACCACCGAGGCAGGCTACGTCGACTATGAGATGAACGTCCGTGCCCTGGAGACGGCGACTGGGGGCATCGTGGGCGCGTCAGGGTCGGGCTACGCGATTCGCGCCGATCTGCACCGCATTCCGATTCGCGCCGACCTCAGCCGCGATTTCTCGGCGGCGTTGACCGCGCGCACCCACGGCTTTCGCGCGGTTTCCGTCGACGATGCGCTCTGCTACGTGCCGCGCACGACGTCGCTCCGCGCCGAGTACCGCCGCAAGGTACGCACGATCGCCCGCGGGATGGAAACACTCGCCTGGCACGGCCACCTGCTCGACCCGACGCGCTACGGCCTGTTCGCCTGGAAGCTGTTGAGCCACAAGGTCGCTCGATGGCTGCTTCCCGAGGCGGCCATCATCGGCGCGACGGGCATCTTCTTTCTCGCCAGGCGCCACACGCTGGCAATGGCCGCGTTGTACGGCGGCAGCGCTTTGGCCGTCGTCGCGGTTGGTCTCGCGCTCTACTGCTGGCGAACGAAGTCGGTCCCTGCGAAGCTTTCCAGCCTCATGTTCGCGGCGGCCGGCAACATTGCCGTCGTACACGCGCTGCTACGCGTGATGATGGGCCACGAAGACCATCTCTGGGAACCCACTCGCCGCCCGGCTCCGATCGATGTGGCGGGCTCGGGGGCGTCCGCAATGTCCGGCGCGGCCACCTGACCGCGCCCCTCCTGCTGGCGAACCGCTAGGCTGACTTGGGGAGCACGCGGGCGACCTCGCGCTCCAGTCGCCCGGCGATCTCCTCGCCAAGCTGGTCCGCGGCAGCCACGTTGGCCTGCCCCGCCGGCGAGTCGATCGGATCGACCCCGATGACCGGCACCACGACGCGGACGAGCGCCTCCTCGGTGTGACCGGCGATCGCCGCGTCGCGCAGCAGGTTGGCCTTCACCGCGTACTCGTTCGCAACCACGCGGCCCCGGCCCTGGTACCAGTAGTACACGACGGCCATCGCATTCTGATTCTTCAGAACGACGCGGTTCACGACGAACTGCCTGCCGTCGACCTTCAGCGTCGCGGTGCCCGGCGTCAGAATCTCCCAACCGGCGCCTGGGAGGCAGTTCTTGGGGGAATGGATCGTCTTCCCCTGCGTCTGGCGCTCGTAGTATGAGACGAACGTCGTGAACGCCGTCAAGGAATCGCGGCGATAGGCGCGGGCGACGTAGTCGTTCATCCCGGCGACGCGGCGTTCGTCGTCGCTCAGCTTCTGCTCGAGTACCGTGTAGCCGTCGATCGCGGGGAGAATGGTCGTCAACGGCTCTGCAAGCGGCATGGCTCGCTGCGAGCGGGCATTCCAGACGAACGCGCAGCCGAAAAGGAGGATCGCGGCGGGAACGAAGTCGCGAGGTCTAAGCATTGGCCAATGCCTCGATCGGAGCGGCGGTTCGGGTCAGCCGCTTCTCCGCCCAACGGAAGACCACCGCGCACACGGCCAGCGATCCGAGGGAAACGAGGAACAGCAGCCACCCCTCGGTGACGTGCATGAATCCCTGACCGAGCGACGGGCTGACGAAGAACACCAGGAAGCCCGTCAGGAAGACTCGAATGCCGTTGACGACGACGGCGATCGGGATGGCGACGAGCAGGAGCAGCGCTCGGGTGGGCAGCCGATCGAGCGCGATCGCGCTCATCAACACCCCGACGCTGATGAGTGCCGTGAGCGAGCGCAGGCCGCTGCAGGCTTCGGTGACGAACAGCTCGTGGCCCGGGAGACGGATGATGTTCCCGGAGAGCCGCACCGGGACGCCGCGCATCTCGAGCAGGGCTGCGCCCATGCGCGACGCGCGGAACTGCAGTGGCAGGGCAATCGCCTGAGTGATCAGCTCGGGGAGCGGTACCGACAGCGCGGCGAGCGTGAACGGCAACCACCAGTGCAGCACCTGGCGGAAGCCGTAGTGGTAGGTCGTCAATCCGACGAGCACCATCACCATGGATGCGCGGGTGGTGAACACGTCGGCCGCGAGGCCGGCCGCGCATCGCACGAGAATCGCGAACACCAGAAAGGCCAGCCCGAGCCCGAAGTTCTGCCGAGCGTCCTTTCGGATGCCCGCGCGCCACGCGAGCCATATCGCGACCGGCGCCAGAAGAAGCCCGTGCCCCGCCTCCGGCAGGGTCCACCAGTCGATCGCCAGATCGATGATCGTCTGCGCATACAGCACGGCGAACAGCAGCACGGTCAGCGCAGGCGCGACCCACGCGCTCCATTCTGCCGGCAGGGAAATTCCGGGCAGGACCTTCTTGGGCTGCGAGAGAGCCGAGACTCGCTCTTCCATCAGGGGGAATCCGCGGATGAGGCGAGAGCGGCGAGTCGAGTCATGATCGGATAACGCCGCGTCGCGTTAGGTGAGACGTAAAGCAGTCATTCCAGGTGCGCTTCGAGCAGGACGACCCTCCCCTGCCTACGCCACAGGAGCGCTGGCGACCCGGATTGAAAGGTAGAAGGCGGACGCGCGATCAGCCTGGAAACACTTGCGCCCGCCGCGGGCCGCAGTGGGCCCACGACGGGCGCAGCGTGAGCACCCGCGTCAGAGTGCTCGCCTTCCAGCTGTCAGCCTACTCGATGAGCCCCAGACGCGAGGTCAGACGAAGCTCGCGAAGCGTCTCGTGCATCGACCCGTCGAGGTTCACCAGGCGGAAATTGGCGCCCTGCTGTGCGCACAGGTCGGCGCAGCCGACGAGAGTGCTGAGGAGCACTACGTCCGGGCTGTTCCAGGCCTTGCAGTCCATCACGATCTCGCGCTCGCCGCGCTCCAGCGCTTCTCCGACCAGGCGGCGCAGCTGCCGGCGGTTCGATCCGGCGCGCCATGCGTCGATCGGGACGAGATAGCCTTGTGCAGTCGTGTGAGCGGGGTCAAAAAGCATCGCGGACCTCGGAGTAATGTCAGGATTCGAGTCACTCGGCATGGGTGCACCGGCGAGTGGGAACGGTCGATCCAGTTGGACGCCCGTCTCTAGCACCGGTCGTGCCGTTGGCGCGAAGATCCTCCTTACGGCGTGCAAAACGTTGGTAGAAGGCGAGTTATAGGTGTCCGAGACTCTCCGCGCTGGGCGCCGAAAAAAGGTGGGAATGCGGTGATGCGTCACCGCTGCTGCGGCCACGCAACAGTCCAGATTCGCGCCAGAAACAGCTTGGACCACCGCGCGCAACGTTATGGATCACCCGCAAACGTCCGGCGACGGCGTTGCCGTGCGCCGCTCGTCCCGCCTGGATGGTGCGCGGAAAAAAAGGTCACCACCCGCCGTGGGTGGTGACCTTTTCCTCACGACGACGCGCGATCAGACCGCGTCGTTCTTCTTACGGCGCATGCGGACCACCGGGATCAGGCCCACGAGGCCAGTGGCCATGAGCGCGATGGTGCCGGGTTCGGGCGTCGCGGTGACGTTGCCGGTGATTCTCGACTCGATGAATCCCGTGATGGCGACGGGCTGCGGGTCGAGGATGGTGCCCGGCTGCACGGCGAGATCGTCGATCCAGAGATCGAAGGTGCCGGTGTAGTCAGGGCCGTCGAACGTGAAGGTCGCCGGCGATCCGAAGGAGATCAGCACGCCACCGTCATCGTACCAGCTCACGTTTCCGAACAGCACGGCCTCGAACACCGCGTCGGGGCTGACGTTCGCCGGCGCCGTGAAGTTGATCGCCAGCTTGAAGACGTTGTCCGTGTAGTCGGCGGGCAGGCCGCCGAGCGACATGTAGCCGAAGTTCGACCCCGGCGCGGTCGGATCCGAGCCGATGCCCGTGTAGCCCACCGGGCCGTCGGACGACCACTGATCGAACGATCCGCCGACGAAGAGCAGATAGTTGTCCATGGCGAGCGACGTCGTCGTGTTGCACATGGGCAGGGAAATCGCGCCGCCGGCAAAGCAGCCCGTCGTCGTGCCCTTGAACTCGAGGCTCTGGGCGCTGAGCGGGCCGGCACCAAGCAGAAACGTCGCGGCGGCCATACCGACGAGACAGCGAGAGATCTTCACATGCACTCCAATGGCGGTGGTGAGAGACTGCCAGATCGAAAGACGAGAGACGGCGGAGCGGTGACGGTGTGTCGCCGCTCGCCTTCAGGAAGAGCGTCGACGCCGCGCGAGCGGGATCAACCCGACCAAACCAGTCGCGAAGAGACCAACCGTCGCCGGTTCCGGCGTCGCGGTCACCTGACCGGTGATGTTCGTCGTGATGAATGCGGTGACCGGAACGCCGCTGTTGGACTCGAGCGTGCCGGGGGAAACGGTGACGTTGTTGACCTTGACCGTGAACGTGCCCGTGTAGTCCGGGCCCTCGAACGCGAAGGTCTGCGGCGATCCGAAGCGGATGGTGACTCCGCCGCCGGCGCCGTTGTCGTCGTTCGTCACGGTGCCGAGTACCGCCGCGCTGAAGACGGCGTTCGGTCCGCTGACGATGGGAGACGTGAACAGCACCTCGAGAAGGAACTTCTGGCCGGTGTAGCTATCGGTCGTGTTCCCCAGCTGGAAGTAGCCGAAGTTGGAATTGCTTCCGCTGATCGCTGCGACGCCGCCGGGGCTGGACGTCCCCTGGTCGAAGCTTCCGGCGATGTACTGGAGGAACCCCACCTGATCACCGCCGGTCGGGTTGCAGACGACAGTCGTATAGAAGCAGCCGGCCGTCGTGCCCGCGAATTCCATCGACTGCGCCACTGCCTGGCCTGCACCGACACTCAGCGCAAGCGCGGCAAGCTTGATCGATCGACAAAGACTTCCTGGGAAATCCATGCCCTCATTCTCGGCGTGGGGAACCGGACGATGCCGGCCCGGATGGGAAGGCGGACGGTGATGCGACGCGTCCCAAGGCACTGAGCGTGCCGCCGAAGCCGAGCTGACAAACGCTTGAAAATCGTCGCGCTCCAGCGCGAGACGACAACGCGTAATTCGTTTTATTATCAACACTTGCAACGCGGCAACCCAACGGAGTCCAGCACGTCGCGCGGAGCCATATTTCTTGACACCTCCGAGGCGGGACCGCCGCCTTGTGGCGGCGACGCAACACCTCTGTTGCACTTGTGATCTGGGACACGACGGACCGCAATGACGCCAGACCCTGCAACGATTTGCTGCGATGTCGTCCGCTGGCTCGCGGCCGCGCACCGACATGTACGGGAAGTCCGCGACACAATAGAATGGCGCAGCCCCCTGCAACTCCCTGATCCTGGAGAATCCCGATGACGTGTTCCGGCGGCCGTGCGCGGAGTGTGCGCCGCTTCGCATTCCTGGCTGCGACAGCCGCAGCCACGCTAGCCCCGCTGCGCGGTTGGGCGCAGGCGGCGCGGCCGCTCCCCACGCCGGAATCCGTTTTCGGCTTCCCGGTCGGCGCCGACTACAAGCTGTTCACCTACGATCAGTCGATCGACTACTTCAAGCGCCTGGCGGCGGCCAGTAACCGGGTCAAGCTGATCACCGTCGGCAAGACGTCGTTCGGTAAGCCCTGGACGGCGGTCATCATCTCGTCGCCGGCGAACCTGGCGCGGCTGGACCAGCTACGGGAGATCAACCAGAAGCTGGCGCACCCCGCGGCGCTCACCGACGCACAGGCCCGCCAGCTCGCCAGGCAGGGGCGCGTGTTCGTCGACATCAGCGGCGGGCTCCATGCGTCGGAGATTGCCGGGTCGCAACACACGCCACAGGTGGCGTACGAGCTGCTCTCGCGAGCCGGCGAGCCCGAGATCAGGGCCATCCTCGACAGCACTGTCTTCTTCCTGTGGCCCTCGATCAATCCGGACGGCCAGGACATCGTCGTGAACTGGTGCCGGGCCCGCGACGCCGTTCCGGGCCAGCCGGCGCAGGTGCCGGCGATGGAGCTGTATCAGAAGTACATCGGCCACGACAACAACCGCGATTCGTACATGCTCAATGTCGTCGAATCACGGGTCGTACAGCGCACCTGGCGCGAGTGGGAACCGCAGATCATCTACGTGCAGCACCAGTCGTCGCCCTTCCCCACGCGCATCTGGCTTCCGCCGTTCGCCGACCCCGTCGGCCTCCGGGTGCCGCCGATCATGGCGCGTCAGGTCAACGCGATCGGAACGCGCATCGCCACGGAGCTCGACCAGCAGGGCAAGCCGGGGGCGGTCTCCCAGCTGGAGACCTATGACGCCTGGTATCCGGGCTACATCGACTACATGCCGATGTACCAGAACATCAACGCGTGGTGGACAGAGACCCAGGGCGGAAACTGCGCCGTGCCGCGCACGTCGACCCTCGCCGATCTGCCGCGCGACTACAGGGAGCTCCGCCCCACGTCGCTCTATACGAGCCCCTGGGCGGAGGGCACGTGGACGCTGCGCGACGCGGTGGACTACATGGTCACGGCGGACATCGCGACTCTCAACTACGCGGCGAGGTTCAAGAACGAGCTGCTCTACAATCGCTATCAGTCGGCGAAGCAGACGATCAGACAATTCTCATCGAGCGCGCCGTACGCCTATCTGATCCCGCAGGCCCAGCACGACCCCGTCGCGCCGGTCGAGCTGCTCCGGCGCATGGCGTTCATGGGCGTGCGCGTGCAGCAGCTCGATCGCGACATGGCCTATGGCGGCGCCACGTATGCGAAGGGGACGTGGGTGATCCCGATGGATCACGAGTACGCGCAGCTCGTCCGCGAACTGTTCGAGGTGCAGCACTACCCTGACCTCGGCGACGACACCCCCTACGACGCAGCCGGCTGGACCCTGCCCTATCAGATGGGCGTGAACGTCGTCGAGGGCACGGCGCCGCTGACCGCTGCGTTCCGCGCGGCGCTCGTCACGCCGAAGGGCCAGGCGGTGGATTGGAAGACAGATCCGTCCGAGCCGTTCACGACGAACGCCTTCGCGGCCGGCATCGTCGCGCCGGCGGGCGGCATCACGGGCAGCGGCGACGTTCTGCTGCTCGACCCGGCACAGAACAACACCTTTCAGTTCATCAATCGGGCGATCGCCGAAGGGGCGAAGCTGGCGTTCGTTCCCGCGGCGGGCGGACGGACGGCGAGCTATGCGATCACCGGTCTCGAGGCCGCGAAGGCCAACGCCTGGGCGAGCGAGCTCGCGCTGCGGGCGACCCGAACGCCGGCGGCGCCGGCGGGCACCACGGCCGCCCCGACGCGGATCGCGCTCTACAAATCGGCGCCCGGCGTGATGGATGAGGGGTGGACGGAGTGGCTCCTCGACACCTACGGCTTCAAGTACTCGCTCATCACGCCGAACGACCTGCGCGGCGGCGATCTCGGTGCGCGGTTCGACGTCGTCGTGCTCGCGTCGCAAGGGATCGTGCCGGGGGGCGGACGCGGTGGGCGTGGTGGAGCGGGTGGGCGTGCCGGTCGCGCCCCCGCGGACACCACCAGTCCGGCGGAGGTGCGAGCGATCGATACATTCGTGAAGCAAGGCGGCACCGTCGTGGCCTGGAATCAGGGCGCGGCATCCGCGGCGACCGCGCTCAAGCTTCCCGTCCGCAATGTGGTCGCCGGCGTGAATCGCCGGACGTTCTTCACCGGCGGCTCGATCATGTCGGTCACGACGGATCCAACGCAGCCCGTGATGGCCGGGATGCCCGAGCGCGCCGACGTCTTCGTGTCGAGCAGCCCGGTGTTCACGACCCTCGACGGATTCCAGGGGAGCGTGCTGGCGAAGTTCGCGAACGACTCGACGGTGCTGCGGTCGGGGTTCCTGAATGGCGCGCAGTTCATCCGTGGCTTTGCGGCGGCGCTCGACGTGCGGCATGATCGCGGTCACGTCGTGTTGCTTGCGTTCCAGCCGCAGTGGCGCGGACAGCCACATGGGACCTTCCGCACCGTGTTCAACTCGCTGTTCTTCTCGCGGGATGCGGCCGAGCACGCGCGCCCGAATCCGTCGTTCTGGTCGGCGCCGGCAGTTCCGTCGATTCCGACGGTTCCGGTGGAGCAGGCAGGCGGACGCGGCGGTCCGCCTGCAGATCGTCATGACTAACTGTCCGCCGCGCCTTGAGTTAAAGGCGTAAAACGACGATCTTACGGGTCTGCGCGCGTAGCTCAGCTGGATAGAGCGTTAGCCTCCGGAGCTAAAGGTCGCAGGTTCGAATCCTGCCGCGCGCGCCTGAACGACCGACCATTCGATGTGACCGGACGCCCGATCGCGCATTTCCCGCGCGGTCGGGCGTCGTGGTTTTGTGGCTATCGGTCGGAAAACCGGCACCGCGAATGGCCGTCTCTCCCGCCCCCCACCTCCCCACCCCCTCCCACTCTGGTCCATCCCTTGCTCAGCCGTTCGCCATCCCACCAAGACGCGCCCGTCCGGCCATGGCCAAGTCCCTCCACTGGAAAGATCTCAAAATCGGAATGCTCTCCACGACGGGGATCATCCTCGCCGCGGCCGGCGTCCTGATCTTCGGCCGGGTCGGCACACTGCACGGCAAGACGTTCGACCTCTACGTCACCACCGAGGCAGCGCGCGGCGTCATTCGCGGCACCGAGGTGTGGCTCGAGGGACAGAAGGTCGGTCTCGTCCGCGACATCGCGTTCCGCTCGCCCGGCGCCGGCGTCGACGACCGCCTCGTCATGAAGCTCCACGTGCTCACGTCGGCGCAACCGCACATCCGGCTCGACTCGCGAGTCCAGGTGCGCTCGGGCACGTCGCTCATCGGCGACCGCGTCGTCTACATCAACAGCGGCACGGCACGCACCCGACAGGTTGCCGACGGCGATACGATTCGCTCCACCCACGAACAGAGCGACTTCGAGGCGATGAGCGCCGAAGCGGCGGGAGCCGCGAAAGAATTCCCTGCCATCATTCAGAACGTGAAACTCCTCACCGCTCAGTTGCAGTCGGTCAACTCGACGATCGGTGCGTTCTCGAGCGAGGGAACCGACGACGCGGTCTCGCGCGTACGCGCGCGCACGGCGAGTTTACTGAGTCGTCTCTCGTCGTCGGATGGAACATTCGGCCTGGCGATGACGAATCATGAGTTCGCGACGGCGAGCGCGAAACGTGCGATGGCGCAGGCCGATTCCATTCGCGCGCTCCTGGCGTCGAACGAACGCTCGCTCGGCCGATTCCGTCGCGACTCGTCGATCGTGCGGGAGATCACGAAGGTCCGTGCCGCGCTCGACAGCCTGCAACATCTCGCCGACACCCCGAATGGAACGATTGGGCGTCTGCGGACCGACTCCACGATTATTCGCAACATCCATCGGGCGCGCGCATCGCTCGATTCGCTGATTGCCGACATGAAAAAGCACCCGTTGCGCTACTCTCCCTTCTGATCACCGGCACCTTGACCCTCCCGAACCTCGCCGATAGCTTCGACCGACTTCCTCCCTCCGCCGCTCCGGCCGCGCCGCGTCGCGCTGCCCAGACGTCCGTGAACATCGCCGAGCTGAAGCGTAAGTCGGTCCCCGAGCTCCAGGAGATGGCTGAATCACAAGCCATCAGCGAGGTCGAAGGGCTCCGCAAACAAGACCTGATCTTTCGCATCGAGCAGAAGCTGCTCGATCAACAGATCGTGCTCACCGGCGAAGGGGTCCTCGAGATTCTGCCGGAAGGCTACGGCTTTCTCCGCAGCCAGGACTGGAACTATCTCCACGGCCCCGACGACATCTACGTCTCACCGTCGCAGATCAAGCGGTTCGATTTGCGTACGGGCGATACGGTCTCGGGGCAGGTGCGTCCGCCGAAGGAGTGGGAGCGATATCTCGCGCTGCTCAAGGTCGAGTCGGTCAACGGCGACCAGCCCGAAGTGGCCAAGGCGCGCGTGCCGTTCGACAACCTCCGGCCGCGCTACCCTGAGGGCCGTCTGCGCCTCGAGACGAAGGACGGCGATCTCTCGATGCGCATCATGGATCTCATCGCGCCGATCGGGAAGGGCCAGCGCGGATTGATCGTCGCGCCGCCGCGCGCCGGCAAGACGATTCTCCTTCAGAAGATCGCCAACGCGATCACGGAGAATCATCCTGAAGTCACGCTCATCATCCTGCTGATCGACGAACGGCCGGAGGAGGTCACCGACACGATCGCCAACGTGAAGGCGGAAGTGATCGCGTCGACGTTCGACGAAGAAGCGCCGCGGCACGTCGCCGTCGCCGAGATGGTGATCGAGAAGGCGAAGCGGCTGGTCGAGAGCGGGAAGGACGTCGTGATCCTGCTCGATTCGATCACGCGGCTCGCGCGCGCGCACAACGCGGTCACGCCGCAGTCGGGCAAGATTCTGTCGGGCGGCGTCGACGCGAAGGGACTCGAGAAGCCGAAGCGCTTCTTCGGCGCCGCGCGCAACATCGAGAACGGCGGCTCGCTCACGATCATCGCCACCGCGCTGATCGAGACGGGCTCGCGCATGGATGAAGTGATCTTCGAGGAGTTCAAGGGCACCGGCAACATGGAGCTGGTGCTCGACCGCCGCATCGCCGAACGTCGGATCTATCCGGCGATCGACGTCGGGCGATCGGGGACGCGCAAGGAAGAGCTGCTCTTCACGCAGGAAGAGCTCAATCGCGTGACGCTGCTGCGTCAGTTCTTCCTCGCCGACATGCCCGAGATCGAAGCGATGGAATTTCTGGTGAAGGCGATGGGCCGCTCGAAGAACAACAAGGAGTTCTTCCAGCAGATGGTCCAGGGCTAGGACGATCGACGCGGTGCTTCTCATGGACGAGACGGCGCGCCACGCGTGCGAGCGCCCCGCCCGATGAGTGCTGATCGCGGACGCCTGCTGGCCATCGACTACGGCGAGCGGCGCATCGGTCTGGCCATCAGCGACCCGACCGGAACGATCGCGTCGCCCGCCGGCGTCATCGAACGACGCCCCGGTAAACGTCCGCCGGTCGCCGAGATCATCCGGCGCGCCGAGGCGTTGGAGGCGCGCGGGTTCGTGATGGGGCTGCCGCTCGACGGGAACGGCGACGACACGCCACGCGCGGTCGAGTGCCGGGAGATCGCGGAGCGGCTCGCGGAGCGCACCGGACTGCCGGTCGAGCTGGTCGACGAACGCTACACCACGGCGGCGGCGCTGCGCGCGATTCGCGAGATGGGCGGATCGACCCGGGGACGCAAAGGCGACGTCGATGCGCTCGCCGCCACGATCCTTCTCCAGCACGCGCTGCAGCGGACGACGCATGGTTGAACGCGCCTTCGCGATGAGACTCCGGCGTGCGACGAGCATCGCGGGCCTGGCGGCGCTGGCAGCGTGCGGGTCGGGACCCGGGACCGGCACGTCGGTGCGCGTGAACGTCCCGCAGGGCGCTTCGATGCGCATCGCCGCGGAGTCGCTCGCGAAGGCCGGCGTGATTCGATCGCCCCGCCTCTTCCGCGTCTACGCGTCCGTCCGCGGCGGCGATCGCGCGATTCATCCCGGCACGTACGCGATGCGGAAGAACGCGAGTTGGAGCTTCGTGCTCGGTGAGCTGCGCACGGGGCGCGGCATCGTGCACGTGGTGACGATTCCCGAAGGCTTCTCGCTCTCACAGATCACGAGCGTTCTCGCATCGAGGTTGAAGGCGCCGGCCGATTCGGTGGACGCGGCGGTGCGCGACACCGCGCTGCTCCATCGTCTGGATCTCCCGACGCCGACGGCGGAGGGGTATCTCTTTCCCGATACGTACATCTTCCAGGACGGCACGAGCGCGCGCGCCGCGGTGAACGCGATGGTGCGTCGCTTCGAGCAGATCTGGCGTCCGGCCTGGACGGCGCGCCTCGACACGATCCATCTCTCCCGCAACGACGTGATGGCGCTGGCCGCCATCGTCGAGAAGGAAGCCAAGCTCCCCGAGGAGCGGCCCGTGATCGCGGCGGTCTACATGAACCGGCTGCGCGCCGGCATGCTGCTCCAGGCCGATCCGACGGTCCAGTTCGCACTCGGCAAGCACGTGTCGCGGGTGCTGTACAAGGATCTGGAGATCGACTCGAAGTACAACACGTACAAGTACAAGGGCTTGCCGCCGGGACCGATCGCGTCGCCGGGCAAGGCGAGCATCGAGGCCGCGCTCTACCCGGCGAACGTCCCGTATCTGTACTTCGTGGCGTATCCCGATGGGCACCACGAGTTTCGCACGGATCTCAAGGGGCACGAGACGGCGAAGGCCGGCGCGCGAAAGGCCTGGAACTCACTCGATTCGGCGCGGCGCCCGAACCCGACTCGAACCCAGTGAGGTCGACCGCCACCGGAAGGTGACGTCGGGCAGCGGCTCGCGTGGACCGGACCGCCGGAACTGATTGCGACCGCCCGCTTCGATGCGGACCCGCGACATCTCATCCAGCACCGGCGGCAGCAGCGCGAGATCGATGAAGTCGGGGTCGAACTGCGTCCCGCGCCCGCGCTCCAACACCCCCGCCGCGAAGTCGACGCCGTTCTTCCGGCGGTAGCGCCGGGTATGGGTCACCGCGTCGAAGGTGTCGGCGATCGAAACGATACGGGCTTCGATGGGAATGCGCCGGCCGCGAATGCCGCGCGGATAGCCGGAGCCGTCCCATCGTTCGTGATGTGCCAGCACGCCCCGCGGCAGCTCGGGATAGAACGTCGCGAGCGGCGCCAGCACCTGCGCGCCGCGCAGCGGATGCGTCGCGATCTCCTCGCGCTCCTTCGCGGTGAGACGTCGCGGCACGTGCACGATGTCGAACAGCGCCTCGTGAATCTTTCCAATGTCGTGAAAGAGCGCGACCCGCTCGACCGCCCGCCGGCCGGCCTGGTCCAGCCCGATCGCATCGGCGAGAATGACGGCGCAGGCAGCCACGCGCCGAACGTGGCTCCCCGTCTCGCCGTCGTTGGCCTCGATGGCATTGAGCAGGGTCTCCAGCGCCGCGGCAGCGAACCGCTCGGTCGCGTTGTAGCGCCGCTGCTCCTCGATGCGGAACGCGGCGGCGCCAGTCGCCAGCAGCCCCAGAGCGATCGGAACCCGATTCTTCATGGCGCTGTCGAACGCAAGAAGCACGCACCGGTGAACCTTTGTCTCCCACCGTCATTTCATTAGCGAAACGGCGCTCCTCCCCGTATGTTGACCGCCCCACCCGCTCGGTGATCCACATGGTCTCTCGACCGCTGCGCTCCACGCTCTTAGCGACGGTCCTGCTGCTCGCCGGGTTCGTCGACGGCGCGATCGCGCAGGACGGCGTGTTGCGCGGCATCGTCAAGGATTCGACCGGGGCGGCCATCGCCGACGCCGACGTCGCCATCGTCGCGCTGCACAAGCTCACGCGCACCGACGCCCGCGGCGGGTTCTCGTTCGACAGGATGCCCCGCGGCGAGCACGAGGTCTCGGTGCGACGGCTGGGCTACCAGCCGACGACGGTCAAGACGACGGTCGGCGATCTCGTGCTCTCGTTCGAGATCGTCATGCCGACGCAGGCGACGGCGGTCGCCGGCGTCACCGTCGACGCCACCGCGGCCCGCCTGCGGCTTGGCATCGAGGAGTTCTACCGGCGCCGGGCGAGCGGCATGGGGGGGCAGTACTTCACGCGCCAGGAGATTCTCGCCCGCAACGCGCACCGCACGACCGACGTTCTCCGCAACACATCGGGGGTGCGCATCGTGGGGCGCGGCGTGCGGTTCACCGGATCGGGCACCGGAGCGCGCGGCTGCATCCCCACGCTCTGGCTCGACGGTCAGGCGGTGCAAGGGATGGAGCTGGACAACATTCCGGTCACGGACATCGAGGGGATGGAGCTGTACTCGGGCCCATCCGAGACCCCGCTGCAGTTCTCGCATCACGCCTCACGGACGGACTGCGGAACGATCGTCGTCTGGACGCGGATTCCCGGCAAGGGCTGACCCGTCGTCGGTAGCGAGATCGGCGCCCCGAACCTAGCTTCTCGCCGTTCATCGACGAGGAGCCCCGTGGCCCGACGGCCGCCCCCGCAGTCCCCTCCGCGTTCCGCTCGTCCGAGCTGGCTGGCAAGTGTCATCGTCGCCGCGATCGCCATCGCCGCGTGCGCCACCGGCATCGCGAACGAGCTCGCGCAGGACGACATCTATCTGATCGCCCAGAACGCGCGTATTCACGATCTCTCACGGATCGTCGAGCAGTTCCGCGTCCCGTTCTGGCCCCCGCCGTTCTCGCCCGATCTCTACCGGCCGTTCACCTCGGTGCTGCTCTCGATCGAGTTCGCGCTCGGCGGAGGCACTCCGCTGATCTTCCGGCTGGTGAGCTACGCGCTGTACGCCGCCGTGGCGGTCCAGCTCCTTCGGTTCGCGCGACTCGTCCTCCCCGAGCCGTTCGCGCTCGCCGCGGCACTGCTCTTCGCCGTCCACCCTGTGCACGTGGAAGCCACGGCGCTCGCCGTGTCACAGAGCGAGTTGATGGTCGGACTGCTCGCGCTCCTGATGGCGCACCGATACGTCGTCGCACGTCGCGCCGGAGGCCTGACGGCCCGGGGCTGGCTGATCCTGTCGCTTTCGTATCTCGCAGCCTGCCTGTTCAAGGAGCAGGGCATCGTGCTGCCGCTCACCCTGCTCGCGGCGGAGTGGCTGCTCGTTCCCGCGGCCGATCGGCGCGAGTGGCGCCGACTCCTTCCTGGCTACGCTACGCTCGCCGTCGTCGCGGCTGCCGTGCTCATCGCGCGACGCATCGTGCTCGGCGACGTTGGCGGGTCCTTCGTCGCGGAAGCGCTCGTCGGCGTCCCCCCCGCCGGTCGCGTGCTGACGATGCTCCGCGTCGTCGTGGCGTGGCTCAGGCTACTCGTCTGGCCGGCGCATCTGCAGCTCGACTACGCCCCCCAGGAGATCGTCGCATCACACTCACTCGGCCCGCGTGAGATCGCCGGTCTTCTCATTCTGTCGATGACTATCGTCACGGCGTGGCGACTGCGCCGCCGGGCGCCCGCGTTTTCGTTCGCCGTCGCCTGGTGCGCGGTGGCGCTCGCGCCGGTGAGCAATGTTCTCATCCCGACCGGCATCGTGCTCGCCGAGCGTACGTTGTTTCTGCCGAGCATCGGTTTCTGCCTCGGCGTCGGAGCGCTCGCCGAACTTGTCCTGCGCGAATTTCGCGAACTGGCGGCGCGCCCCGGTGTCGCACGGGCCGCGATGACCGCACTGGGTTTCCTACTTCTCGCGGGGCTGGCACGAAGCGCCGAGCGGCAACGGGTGTGGCGGAACGACGCGGTGCTGGCCATTCGCACGGTTCAGGACGCCCCGAAGAGCTTCCGTGCGCAGCGGGTTTTCGCCGACGTCGCACTCGACCTGAATCAACCTCAGCTCGCGCTGCCCGCGTACGAGCGCGCGCTCGAGCTCGCGCCCGAGGCCCAGCGCTGGCGTGTGCGCAACGACATCGCGCGCACGTATCGTCGGCGCGGCGACGTTTCGACGGAGGCCGAGCTGCTTCGCGCCAGCCTGGCGCAGTTCCCGGCACAAGAGGACACGCGCGGATACCTCGTTGCCGCCGAGCTGGCGCTCGGGCACTACGGCGAGGCAGCGCTACAGGCGGACAGCGCTTTGGCGCGCGGAGGTTCGTCCACCGTGTTCGCTGGACTGCGCACTCTCGCCGACAGCGCGGAGAAGGCTTCGGCGCCGGCCGGGACGATCCGTGTCATCCTCAATACCGGCGACGTTCGACGTGGGCCCTGAGGTAAAACATGTCTAAAGAGCGCTCCAATGCCGCTCGGGCGCGCCCCGACTGGTACCGCTGGCTGGTGCCGGCCGTGATCGCGCTGGCGACGTTCGCCGCCTTCCTGCCGTCGCTCGGCAACACCTTCGTGACGTGGGACGACGACCGCAACTTTCTCGACAACCCGTATTACCGCGGCCTCGACGGTCCGCATCTGTTCTGGATGTGGACGACGTTCCACATGGGGCACTACATCCCGCTGTCGTGGATGACGCTCGGGTTGGACTACGAGCTCTGGGGGATGGATGCGCGCGGCTACCATCTCACGAGCCTCGTGATCCAGTGCGGAACGGCGATCGCGCTGTACTTCGTCGCACGCCGGCTGCTGGCTCTCGCCTTCGACGAAGCGTCGGACTCCCCACGGATCATCGCCTGCTCGGCGTTCGCCGCTCTGTTCTTCGCGATTCACCCGCTTCGCGTCGAGTCGGTGGCGTGGGCGACGGAACGGCGCGACGTGTTGTCGGGGCTGTTCGCGCTGAGCGCGATCATCGCGTACCTGCGATACACGACGGAGCCGGTCGCGAAGCGCCGCTGGTACTGGTTGACGCTTCTGTTCTTCGCCTGCGGCCTGCTGTCGAAGGCGACGGTCATCACACTGCCGGCCGTCCTGCTCGTGCTGAACTGGTACCCGCTGCGCCGGATTGGATGGGACGCCGGCTGGCACGTCGCCAACGCGCGCCGGGTCGCGCTCGAGCTGCTGCCGATGGGCGTCATCGCCGGTGCCCTGATTCCCTTGACGCTCGTCGCGCTGGCGCCTCCCGGCCAGTTGAGCTTCGCCGCCAAGCTCGCGGTGTCGGCCTACAGCCTCGCGATGTACCTGGGAAAAACCCTGGTTCCGGTGCGGCTGTCGCCGCTCTATTCGATGCCGGCGCATCTCGAGCCGAGCGAGCCGCGGTTCATCGCCTCGGGGATCCTGGTCGTCGCCGTGGTTCTCGCGGCGTTGCTCCTCCGGAAGCGCTGGCCGGGCGTGACGACGGCGCTCCTCCTCTTCGGCATCGTGACCTTCCCGCTGCTCGGCGTCGTGCAGAACGGGCCTCAGATCGCCGCGGATCGCTACACCTATCATGCGGCGCCGGCCCTTGCCATCCTGTTCGGGGGCGCGCTGCTGTGGCTCATGGCGCAGGGCCGTCGACAGCTGGCCACGGGGCTTGGAACGGCGCTCCTCGTGGTTCTCGGCGCGCTCACGTGGCGACAGACGCTGGTCTGGCGGAACCCATTGGTGTTCTGGAACTACGTGCTCGAGCAGGACCCGGCTTCATCGATCGCCGAGACAGCGTTGGGCACATTGCTGCTGAAGCAACAGGCATATGCGGATGCGCTTCCACACCTCGAGCGGGCGACCGAGCTCGACCCGACGTACGCGGAGGGCCACGACAACCTGGGCGTGGCGCTGTCGCATCTGGGCCGCGTGAACGAGGCCATCGTGCACTATCAGATGGCCATTCACGCGAGCCCGCGGAATCATGAGAGCCACAACAACCTGGGTGTGGCGCTGGCGGGTCAGGGCGATCTTCGCGCGGCCATCGCACAGTATGACACCGCCATCTCGATCAAACCCGACTATGCCGACGCACACACGAACCTCGGCAACGCGCTCGTGCGGCTCGGCGAGCTGGATGCGGCGACGGGACACTACAGCGAGGCCATTCGCCTTCGTCCGGATCAACCCGGCGCTTATCTGAACTGGGGCGTGGCGCTGGCCCAGCAGGGCCGGTTGTCGGAAGCGATCGACCAGTTTCGGATGGCGCTGGCGGTCAACCCGGACAACGCGGATGCTCGCGCGTACCTCGACAAGGCGGTGGAGCTCCAGGCGTCGCCGCGCGCGCGTTAGCGCCTCGCGGTTTTCCTCGGGGTCGTCGGAGCGGCCGGCAGCGCGACTCCGGACGGCACCGCAACCGGCGCCGGTTTAGACGACGCGACGTGCGCGAACAGCTCGCGTCGCACTTCGGGGTTGCTGATGTGCCAGATGACGCCGTCGGTGAAGTAATGATGGATGTTGATGAACATGAGAATGAGAATCGGCGCCGCCTTGCCCGGTTCCTCTCCGAAGATGTTCGCGACGGCGTCCATGGCGTGCCCGGGCACCACCATGGCGATCACCAGACTCACGGCGAGCAAAATCGCCGCGTACAGAAGCATGTGGAGCGCGAATTTCGCCGGTGACGGCGACCGGCGCGTCGTGTTGTTGATCTCGACGCGAAGCGGGAATGCGAGGTACTGCACGGCATGCGCGATCTGGATCCAGAAGAGCGCCTTGGGATCGCGAGCGATGACGGCGTACCAGACGAAGATCGAAACCCAGGCGACGAGCGCGCGCAGCGGCGGCAGCTTCCCCGTTCTCCGTCGCATCATCACGATGCCCGCGAGGCCGAGCGCGAAGGCCGCTACCGTCCCGGCGCTGATCAGGTAGAAGATCGGCCGGATCGGCGACGGGTTCCGGAGCTGCGTGTAGAGAAACCACGTCACGTGCCACGCGAGCAGGATGCGCAGTCCCGTGCGAATGAGAAAACGCTCACGCTTCTCGAACGACGTCCCCTCGAGATACGCGTACGAGGCCATCATCCCCCAGATCTGGCCCGTGTAGTGCCACGCGAGATACGCGCTCGAGACGGAGACGAGGATGACGACCATGAACGACGATTGCTGCGCCTGCCAGAGCGCGACCACGATGTACGCGAACAGGATCGCCGGGATGTAGATCGACGCCCACCTGTGGCGGAGGATGGACTCGCGGCTGCGATAGACCAGCCGGTACGAGGCCATGAAGTGTGGCATGTTGATGAGCGTCGCGAGCCAGGCCTGCGCGCCGACGCCGATCAGCAGCAGGTCGCGTCGCCCGCTGAGGAGCAGCGGAATGAAGAAGATCAACGACAGTCCGCCGACGCAGAGAAGATCGACGACAGGTGAAATCACCGACGCGCGGGGCTTCACGGCTTCCTTCGAGTTGCTCATTTCCTGAATGATCGTGTTCGGGCACGAAAAGCAAAAGGCCACCGGAAGCCGGTGGCCTTTGCTCTCGAGAGATGATGGTTCAGGTGCCCGGATTTCTTGGCGGACGGCGATCCCACATGAACGAGACGGCGGGACTCGTGAACTGCGCTGCCTTCGTCCCGGCGATCGACGGCGGGAAGATGATGCCGGTCATCACTGCACCAGCCGTGGTCGACCCCGGCGTCTGGTCGCAGTCCGTGCCGACGAAGCAGCCGTTGGCCGTGACGCCGTTCGGAATGCCGATGAGGGCCGAGACGTCCGTCGCGACATACGCCCCGCCGCCGGCGAGCTGCACGTTGTACTTGATCGTCGGCGTGGTCGTAACCGTGCGGGTCGTGACCGTGGTGGTGTCGTTGATCACGATCGGGCCCTGGGTGACCACCACGAAGGGATAGGCGGTGACCGGCATCGTCACGCAGGTCGAGACCGACATACCGGCGAGGTTGGCCCACGTCGGCGTAGCCGGCAGCGTGAAGTTGTTCACCGTGGTCGTTCTGGTGATCGTGGTATCCGGCTTCGGCGTCCCGCCGTTCGGGCGCTTGTACCGGGTCACGTCGACCGTCACGACCTGCGTGTTGAGGTATGCGCGAACGTCGAGGGCCGTCGGCGTCGAGTTGATGGCCCGGAGACCGATCGCCGTTCCTGGATCCGCGCAGCCTTCCGACGTCTCGTCGATGACCTTGAGCGCCATCGCCGGGGTCTGTCCCGCGCGAGCACGGCCCCAGAGCAGCATCGTGTAGTTGTGCTGGTCTTCGACGGTCAAGTTGCCGTCCTGGAGCACGGTCGAGGCGACCGACGGCAGGGTGTCGTCGAGGAAGATGTTGAAGTGGCGCGCCCCCGCCCGGGTGTTCTTGTACTGGATCTGGGTCGAGGCCGCCACCGTGCCCGACGTCGCCACGTTGTTGCGGAACTGGATGTTGTAGTGGGCGTTGTTCTCGACGATGTCGACGAAGCGGAAGTCGACACCGCCTGAACCCGCCGTGTCGTTGACGGCGTTGATGAAGCGCACGCCTCCGGATGGGAAGTAGCCGGTCTCCGTGACCTCCTTCCGATCACTGCATCCGGCCACGACGCTGACGGCGAGACTCGCCACCGAAAGCTGGAAAATGCGTCGCATGAAGTACTCCATAGGGTTGATTCGAGAGAATTGAATCGAGAGAATGCTCAAGGACGGCCAAGGAACGGAAGCTTCGAGAAAGGCACCGACAGGAGCGTGATCTGGTGCCCCCGAGGCCGGCGCATGGTCTGCGACGTGTCCGTCGGAGGCTTGCTGTCGTCTTCCGTCCCGCTGCCCAACAAGTCCTGGGTCATGATCACCGCGACACCGCCCGCGAAGGCGGCCACGGCCAGTCCGGTCCGCATGACGTCGAAACGCCGCTCGTACACCGTCGAAACGAACTCCGGCTTCACGACGACCTGCTCACCCTTCCAGGTCTGCACGCCGCCGCGCAAGAGCGACACACTCGTCACCCCAAGCAGGTAGTCACCGTTCGTCCGCTCGATGAGGCGCCCTTCGACCCGATCGATCTCCGGGCCCATCGAGCCGCCGAGCGCAACGCGGCCGGCGTCATTGACGTCGAGCGCCACGCGCATTCCCGGTTCCGGTGCCGCGCCCGGTACGCGGGCGAGTGAGTAGCACCCACTCGCCGCCACCAGGATAGACGTCAGACCAACCAAGCTCAGTCGCCGCATCGAGGTTACCAGCCGTACGTCCCCTTCGCGGCGCCGCCGACAGGATTGGACCCGCCAACGCTGTACACCGGCTTGTTGCGAACCTGGAGATCGCTGAACGGCGTCGCCCAGTACAGCGGCGTCCCCGCCGGCAGATCGCCCCAGCCACGACTGTCGATGAACCACGCCATCCAGTGCGTGTTCTCCGTCTCCAATCGCTTCTCCCACTTCAACGCCTCCATCATGTTGCCGCACTTGACCGGCCCCTGCACGTCCGCGGGCACCTTCGGCACGCAGTTGACATCACCACCGGGAACTGGCGACGTGCCGTCGAATGCCGTGATGGCCGGAAGGCCGCCGTTGGCGACACGCGTCTTGTTGATGAGCGCCGCCGCCTGTGCGAACTCACCCTTGCGAATGTGGCCTTCCGCCTCGAGCAGATTCAGCTCGGCGAGCGTGAAGAACACCAGGCTGCCGTTGCGCGCCGTACCGTCACCGCTCGTGACCCACGAGTGGAACCGCGCGAAGTCGTACTCCGACCCGCCCCACGGGATCTGCGCGGTCTGATCGGCATTGCTCGCCCGATTGACGATGTAACGCTTGCACTTGGTCGATGCGGCCGAACAGGACGAGATCTTGAAGTCATCCTGCTGTTCCGCGCGCGTGCCGCCCTGCGGCAGACGAAGATCGGGAGAGACCATGTGGAAAGTCGGTCCGCGTGCGGCGACCGCCAACGACGTCCAGGTAGCGTACGCGCCCGATACGTCGCCCATCCCGATGATCCAGGGTGGCTGCCCCTGGTAGTTGCTAGGACCGTCCATCGCCTGGCGCCACGAGTCGCTTGGACCACCGGTGGTCGAGGTGATGTTGTCGTGGTCCGCGGTGATGCCCGCCTGCGCATCGGCGATCACCTTGTTCCAGTCGACAGCCGCGCGCTCCGCCGGAGTACGGGCCACGCCGGCCCGGTACCGCGCGGCGTAGCTGTGAGCGAGCTTCTTGAACTCCGCGGCACTCATCGTCGTGGAAGAGGGAATCCACGCCGGCGGCAGCGGGAAACCGTCGCTGCCACCCGCGGCTACGCTGGCGTCGGTGAAGTCGATCGCCAGCTGGAGGGCCGCCAACGCAGAGTCGGCGACCTCCAGATAGCCCTTCAACTCACCTGGATCGACCGCATCCATCGACTCGGTGATGACCGCGGTCGAATCGTACGTCTCGGCCAGCGTGCCGAGCGCCAGCCCGCGCAGGAAATGTGCGAACGCCTTGCCTCGGGCATCTCGCGCAGCGCTGCCGAGCGTATACCCCGGCGTGTTGAGCTGCTTGAGCACACTCGACGCGACGCGCTGCACTTCGTTCTCGTACTCGTACACGCGCCGCTGCTCCGGCGCGCACAGGTTGCCGATCGAGTTGTCATTCCCGGCGCGCGGGATGCCAACGCGCTGGCCGATGCAGTTGTTCGAGAGCGTCGAGTACGTCTCGAACGACATCACCGCGGCCATGCCGCCCATGTTCGACTGCGACCCGTAGATGCCCGAGTGCCACCGCTTGTAGTAGCTACCGAGGAAGCTCTCGAGGTCGGCCGGCGAACTCAGGGCCTGTGATCCGTTCGGCGAGTTAGGGTTTGTGACTGTTAGCTGCTTGTCGCATGCACCGAGAGCTACGAGCGCCGTCAACGCAGCTCCTCGGAGGACGTTTCGAATCATGTCAACCGACTCCTAGAAGCGCGTGGAGAGGAACAGCGTGAACGTGCGGACGTTCGGGAAGCCGTAGGCGTCGGTCGAGTTCGTGAGCGCGCTCGTGCTGCCGCTGCCGCCGCTCGAGCCCACTTCCGGATCCAGACCGCTGTACTTCGTCCACGTGTGCAGGTTGCGGCCGATCAGACCAACCGACCAGTCGCCGAAGCCGCGCACCGAACCCACGCGATAGCTGAGGCTCACTTCACGCAGTTTGATGAACGAACCGTCTTCGACGGCATAGTTGTTCGGCTCGAGCAGGTCATAGAAACCGCCGATGCCCGTGCTCTCCGAACCGCCAGCGCGCCACGAGTAACCGGCCGGCTTGGCCGTCTGGATCGTCGCACCCTCCTGATCGAATTCGTTCGACGTAAAGTCGAGGAGGCCCCAGCCTTCACCCTGGTTGTAGATCTCCTGGCCCCACGTCGCATCGAACAGACCGTACAGGCTCAGACGCTTGTACGAGATGTTGTTGCTGTACGTCCAGCGGTAGTCCGGGAAGACGTTGCCGAGGATCTGGCGAATGCCAACGCCCTCGCCCGGCTGGCCGGCGAGCGGACGATTGATGATCGGCATGCCCCAGTAGAGCGGAATGCCGGAACCGAAGGGCGACACCGAACCAGACATCTTCGTCACCCACAGGTTCTTCGAGATGCCGTCGCGCCACGTGTTGCCCTGACCGACCCACACGATGTACCGATCGCCGTTCGCCTGATACTCGAACGTGCCCGGCGCCGCGTTCTTGTCGTCCGTGCACTTGCTGCGCAACGACGAAGGCATGTCGCTGCACGAGCGATAGAACTTGCGGCCCCACATGCCGCCGAAACGGTTCACATGCTGGCCGCCGCTGATCGAATCCTTGTCGGCCGTGATGTGGAAGAACGTCGTCGTGCCCTGGCCCGTGCCGCCGTCCGTCGTGTACTCCGGCGTGAACAGCTCGGTGATGTACGTGCGGGTACGATCCCACGTGCCGCGCATCGACCAGGTGAAGTCCTTCTTGTTGATGACCGGAAGGTTCGCCTCGAGCTCGAACGTCTTGTTGTCGAGCGTTCCCGCGTTCTTCCACTGGGACGCGAAGCCGAGCGAGCTCGGGGTGTTCACGAGCAGGATCTGATCGCGCGTCACCGCGTGCGCGTACGTGATCGTCGTGCCCAGTCGATTGAACAGCGTGAAGTCCGTGCCGAACTCGTCTTCGGTCGTCGTCTCCGGCTTGAGCAGCTTGTTGCCGGCCGTGCCGAGCGAGAGGTTGCCCGTGCTGCTGACGTTGTAGACCTCGTACTGCGCCGTGAACCGCGGGGTGGAACCAGCGGTGCCGTGCGAGGCACGGAAGCGCAGGTCGTTCACATAAGGCAGGTTGTACCACGGCTCCTGCGACACACGCCACACGCCGGCGATACGACCGAACGGCGCCCAGCGGTTGCCTTCACCGAACAGCGAGCTGCCGTCGTAGCGGAACGTTCCGTCGAGGACGTAGCGATCCTTGTAGTCCAGGCTCGCGCCCGTCAGGAAGCCGAGGTTCTTGATCACCTGCGAGCTCGACGTCGCGACCTTGTTCGTCGTGGTGTTGCTCGTCGTGTAGATGTCGCGCACCGCGAAGATCGATCCGGCGCTGCCGACGTTGCCCAGGTTCTCCTGATCGAACAGGCCTCGCACCTGCAGCTGGCCTCGCAGATCACTCCGGAGCTGCTTGCGGAACGACGCCGTCAGGTTGCCGTTGAACGCTTCGTCGAGGTTGTTGCCCCACTGCATGTTGCCACCGTTCGTCGTCGCCGAGAGCGACGTCGTGCGATAGCCCTTGATCTGGTAGCTCGGGTTGTCCGTATGACGGTTGTCATACGCGAACGTGCCCTCGATGGTCACCCAGTCGGCGGGATAATACCGCGTGCTGATGTTGCCCAGCCAGCGCGTCGACTTCGTCACGTCGTAGGAGACGCCGCTGTTCCCGTAGTAGGGCGAGGTGTCGCCGTTGCCGGTCGGGCTGTGCACCGGGGAGAGGCGCAGGATCGCACGGCCGAGAGTGTCGGTCGCGAGATAGTCCGTACCCGGCTGCGCGCGAAGGATCGCGCCGAAGCTGGCGCCGTGGTTGTCGTTCCAGCCGTTGTCGTACAACGAGCTCACCGACACGCTCAGGTCCGGCCGAGCCTCATAATCGAGGTTCACGCGGGCACGACGCTGGTTGTTGCCGCCCAGGCCGCGGAACGCACCCTGCTCGTTCTGATACGAGCCGCTGACGTAGAAGCGGACGCCGCCCACCTTACCCGTCGCGTCGATCGAGTTCAGCGTGATCGGGTTGGCGCGCGACATCTGCGCGAGCGCGTCATACCGCTTGCCGACCCACGGCGTCGCCTGATAGACGTTCTGCAGGTCGACCAGGCCCGGCGCGTTGTTCTGCAACGTCACCGGCAGACGGGTCGTGTCGCCCGCGACGTTGTTGATGCGCATGACTTCCGTCATCCAGTCGACCGTGCGCGAGCAGCCGGCGACGTTCGACGCGGCCGTGACGCAGAAGCGGCGACCCGTCTCGTCGAGCTGCAGCGTGCTGTTGTTCGGCTGACCCCAATCGACGCTGCTCAGGTCCGACATGCCGTACTCGGACCGCGCGCTGAAGCGCACCGCATCCGCGCCGGAACCGCCGCGCTTCGTCTTGATGGTGATGACGCCGTTCGCCGCGCGCGTTCCATAGAGCGACGCGCCCGCCGCGCCCTTCACGACCTCGACCGACTCGATGTCCAGACCGCCGAGCTCCTGGAGCGAGCCGACGTTCATGATCGCGCCGTCGACGATGATGAGCGGACCCGTGCTGCGCCCCGCCGAGTTGATCGACGTGACGCCGCGCAACTGAATGTCCGGCGTCGAGCCCGGACGGCCACTCGTCGAAGCGATACGCATGCCCGACACCTTGCCGGCCAGCGCGCTCACCGGATCCAGGGCGGGCACCGGAAGATCTTCCGTCGACAGACGGGCAACGGCAAACGGCACCTTCGACCGCTCCGTGCCCTCACCGACGACGCCCGTGACCACGACTTCGTCGAGGCGGTTGACGTCCTGTTTCAGCTCGAAGTTCACCGTCTGCGATCCGGCGGTAATACGAATCGGCCTGACTGCAGGCTGTTGGCCGATGGCCCGGACGCGAAGGTTGACTTGCTGTCCACTGACGCGTGCCGCGGGGACTGTGATCGTGTATTTGCCCTCGGCGTTCGTCGGGGCCGTGAGCGACAGCTCCAGGATGTATACCTGGGCTGTCTCGACTGGCCGGCCGACATCACTCGACACGGTCCCGGTAATCACCGCGGGACCGGTCTGTGCTCGCGCCGACGGTGCGACGAACATCACGCCCAGCAACGCGGCTGTGAATGCTCGAACACGATTCATCGTCGTGATCATTGGGGTCATCTCACTCTCTAGATGAGAAGGGGGGAAAACGACTGCACTGACACGAAGTACGACTGCACCACTACTACCACAGCGCTACGACTTCTTATGTAATCCGGCAGCCGGCCTCGCGGCCCCGCCTGAAAACCAGCAGTCAAACAACAGAGAGTGTGGCTACACTGCGCCGAGACCCGCCCTGCTCTCAACGCAGCGACATCGCCGACAACATGTGTCGGCGATGTTGACCCGTCGCACGAGATGACCCGGCCCATGCGCGGTCCGGATCATCAACTCCGCGGTCGTGACAAACGGTCACACGCGAGATGCTCGGTGGTCGGTTGGTGGGACAACCGGGTTCCCCCGGTCTGAAGCGCGGTTAACGTACCGGCCAGTCCAGGAGGCCGCAAGATCTTTCCGACAATTCATTCCAATCGCGCGCGTTCGCCTGCAACGCTCCCGCGTTCTCCCGTATCACGATTTGCATACGAATCGCGGAAATAGCATCGTCAACGAACAAAACATCGGCGCTCCCGCCCACCATGGCGCACCACACGGACGCTCGACTACACTCCGCAAAACGCTCATCTCGTAACACACACGGCGCCGAACCACCGGCCGCTCGTGCGCCTTCACCCACGATGCCGACGACGCCCCGCGCCCCTCGCCGCTCTCGCTCCGTTTCGCCGCCGCTCTCGCCTCCGCGCACTTCGCCCGAGCCGGATGCCCGTCCCGTCTCGACGCCGATGCGTGCGTTCGGTCCCTGCGCCGCGTTGATCTTCGCCGCGCTCCTGCTGATTCCTTTTCCCCTCTGGGGGAACCCATACCCAGTTGCGGTAGTCCGCTACTGGACGATCTGCGGTGCGTTCGCCATCCTTGCCACGCTCGCCCTGGTGGCCTCGAGACTCGACGAGCGTGCTTCGGTGCGGCGGATGGTCGCAACCGTACGCGCACGCGCGGCGCTCACGCCGCGACAGTTCGCCGCGCTCGTCGGGGCATCGTGCGCGCTGCTGAGCGCAACGGCCGCGCTCTACGTGTTTCGCGGATTCGCCACGACCTCCGACGAAATCGCCCAACTCTGGCACGCGCGCATTCTGCTCAGCGGCCGCTGGACCCTGCCGGTCGATCCGAATCCCGAGTTCTTCTCGCTCGACACGGTCGTCGATGCCGGGCGTTGGTACTCGCAGTTTCCGATCGGTGGACCGCTCTTCCTGGCCATCGGCGTCCTACTCGGCGTCCCGTGGCTGCCGAACGCCCTGTTCGCCGGCGCGTCCGCCGTGGCCGTCTATCACTTTGCTCGCCGAGCGTTCGGTGAGACACAGGGCCGGTGGGGGACCGTGTTGTTCTGCCTCACGCCGATGCTGGCGTTCATGGGCGGAACGTGGATGAACCACGTGCCAACGCTCTTCTTCGCGAGCCTTGCACTCGCGGCGCTGGTCTCGTGGGACGCGCCCCGCACCGCGGCTCGCGGGTGGACGTCCGCCGCTCTGATCGGTCTGGCGGTCGGCATGATGGCGATCACGCGGCCACTCGACGCCGTCGTTTTCGCCGCCGTCATCGGTGCGTTTCAGGTCGTGCGTCTCTCGCGAGACCGCGGGCGCGCCGCTGAACTGGTGGTGCAGGCCGCCGCCGGCCTGGCGTGCATGAGCGTTCTGTTATTTGCGAACCATCGTTCGACCGGCGGCGTGTTTCGCTTCGGCTACGACGTGCTGTGGGGGCCAGGCCATCGGGTCGGCTTTCACCTCGATCCGTACGGAGCGCCGCACACGCTCGCGCGCGGGCTCGACTACGCAGTCAGCTACATCGGCGCGTTGAACTTCGCACTGATGTACTGGCCGGTGCCGGCGTTTGCTCTCCTCGTGCTCGGGCTGGCCGCGGCACACGGCCTGACCCGTTGGGACGCCCTGCTCATTGCGCTACTCGGCGCGCAGGTCGCCGCCTACGCCGCCTACTGGTATCGCGGGGAGCTCCTCGGCCCGCGCTTTCTCGTGACCGTGCTCCCGGCGGTCGTGCTGCTCCTCGCCCGGGCTCCCGCCTTCATTGGAGCGCGATTCGGCGACCGGGCCGGGCGCGGCGCGGTCGTCCTGCTCGTGCTGTGCACGCTGGTCGCGTGGCTGGCGCCGGCATCGACGGTCGGCATCCGCGGCGCCGCGATGCAGGCCCGCGGACAGCGTCGGAGCCTCAAGCTCGACATCGTGGGAGCGGTCCGTGATGCCAACGCGCACAACGCACTTGTATTTCTGAGCGAGCCATTCAGCGCGCGGCTCGCGCGGCGGCTCTGGGCGGTCGGCGTTCCGCGCGGCGCGGTGCCGAATCTGCTCGAGACGCGCGACGCTTGCACTCTGCTCGCGGCGATCGAGGTCGCCGAGTCGGCCGTGGGCGCCCCGGCGGAGCGGCGGATCGCGCCGATCATGAGCCTGCCGATCGTGACCAACTTCCTAGGATCGTCGCGGAGTGATCCGGCGATCCATATCGCCGGCCCGGAGTCGCTGACGCCGCTCTGCGAGACGGAGATCAACGCCGATGCCGGTCGCACGCCCGTGCCGTTCGGGGCGGGGCTCATTCACGAGCCGATCGACGCCGCGGGCCGAATCGACGGCGACGTGATCTACGTGGCCGACCTCGGCGCCCACAACGAGGTGCTGCGTCGCCGATTCGCAGGGCGCACGTGGTATCGCATCAGCGCCGTCCAATCGCGGGGGGAGCTGCGGGCAGTCCTTCGTCCCTACGAGGATAGCGGTCGCGCGCCGTAGCGCCGGCGGTGCGCGCTCGCGATCTTGCGACGTCCGCACCCTTCCTCGCATGGTCCTGCTCGATCCCCTGCGCCCCGTCGTCACGATCGGAGCTCGCTCTTGACCGCGACCGCGCCCTCTCGCAAGACGAAGCGCAACGCGACGCGACCGTCGCGCCCTGCGGAGCAGGCCGCGCCGCCCGCCCCGCCCGCTCGGTCGCCGCGGTCGACGGCGCGGCAACGGGTGGCGGTCGGCGTCGCGCTCTTGCTCTATGTCGTGATGGCGATGCACGGCGTCGCGCAGAAGAGCGGGACCTACGACGAGTTCGTGCACGTCACGGCGGGCTTTAGCTACTGGGCGTTCGACGACTACCGGCTCAACCCCGAGAACGGCAACTGGTCGCAGCGGCTGGTCGCGCTGCCGGCGGTGCTGAGCGACGCCGCGTTTCCGTCGCGCGAACAGGACGCGTGGAACCGCGCTGACATGTGGGAGCTGAGCGACCAGTTCTTCTTTGGTCCGGGGCGCGACGCGGACGCACTGCTCTGGCGGTCGCGTCTCGTCGTCGCGTTGGCCGGCGCCGCGCTCGGCCTGCTCGTGTTCGCCTGGTCACGCTCGCTCTTTGGACTCGCCGGGGCGTGGGTGACCCTGATCGTCTACGTCTTCAGTCCGACGATGCTCGCCCATGGCGCGCTGGCGACGTCGGACGTGCTCGGAGCGCTCTTCTTCACCGCGGCGACCTGGTCGCTCTGGCGCGCACTGCATCGAACGACGCCATCATCGGTCGCGCTGAGCTGCCTGTCGATGGGCGGTCTGTTTCTCACGAAGCCGTCGGCGTTGATCTTCGCGGCCGTCGCGATGGCGTTAGCCGTCGTGCGGATCGCCGGGCGGCGGCCGTTGACCATCCGTCTTGGCGGGACTGAGCGCGCGGTCGATTCCCGACTCGGGCGCGCTCGGTGGATTGCCGGCGTGGCGGCGCTCCACGTCGTCGCCGTCTTCGTGCTCGTGTGGATGTCGTATGGCTTCCGGTATTCGGCCTTTGCGGCGGGCGGCCCGGGGGCGCAGTTCTTCGATCCATGGTCGGAGTTGCTCTCCGATCCGGCGGTGCCGTCGTCGTTGGTCGAATGGGGGCGCGCCGTACACATCCTTCCCGAGGCGTATCTCTACGGCCTGACGACGGTGATGGCGTACGCCCATCGGGCTTCGTTTCTGAACGGCCAGGTCGTCGTCGGCGGCTCGCCGTGGTTCTTTCCGTACGCGTTCGCGGTGAAGACGACGATTCCGGCGTTGCTGCTCCTGCTGGCGCTGCCGGCGGCGCTCGTCGCCCGCCGTCGGGGAACGGCGAGCGCATCGGAGACGTCCGAGGACGCCGGATTCCTGCCATACGATCTCATACCAGTTGTCGTATTGGTGTGCTTGTATGGCGCGTCGGCGCTGGCGAGCACGCTGGACATCGGGCACCGTCATCTCCTCCCGATCATTCCGGCCGGCATGGTGATGCTCGGCGCGTGTGCGTATCCGCTGTCGGCGATCGGCGGTCGCGTTGGGGATTCGGAACGGGCGTCGATCGGCGGGTGGTGGATACGGGCCCGAGCGCGCAGCCGTTCGATTCGAATCGCGGCCGCGCTACTCGTGGTTGCGTTGACGTGGCATGCGGTCGAGTCGCTGCGCACCGCGCCCGACTATCTCGCCTACTTCAATCCGCTGGACGGCGGTCCGGCGAAGGCGTACCGGCATCTCGTGGACAGCTCGCTGGACTGGGGGCAGGATCTCCCGGGCCTCAAGCGGTGGCTGGATCGGGAGGGGTTGCAGGGGACGTCGCATGCGCCGGTGTATCTGTCGTATTTCGGGACGGCGCGGCCGGAGCATTACGGGATCGACGCGCGGCCGCTGCCGGGTTTTCCGGATCATTGGACGCCGCGGGTGCCGGTGCCGCTCGAGCCGGGGGTGTACGCGATCAGCGCGACGATGGCGCAGTCGGTCTATCTGATCGCGACCGGTGCGTGGACGCGCCAGTACGAGACGGACTATCAGTCGATGCTGTACAACCTGCGTCTGTTCGACAGCACGGCGGCGAATCCGGCGGCTCGTGCGGCGTTGTTGCGGCAGACGGGTGAGCAGTACTGGGTGGATCGCTTTCGGGTGTTCGAGCATCTGCGGTTTGCGCGGCTGATGGCGTGGCTACGGACGCGGGAGCCGGATGCGCAGGTGGGGCATTCGATCTTGATCTATCGGGTGGATGCGCCGGAGTTGTCGCGTGCGATGGATGGGCCGTCGCCGGAGGTGGCGGGCCGGTAGGCGGCTGGTCGGCGGCCGGGGCGCGGGGCGAGGTTAGAGGCGGGGTGGTGGCAAAAACACGACTGCCCCGGTATTCCGAGGAATACCGGGGCAGTCGAATGAGGTGCCGGCGACGGCCTACTCTCCCGCGCTCTCGCGAGCGGAGTACCATCGGCGCTGTAGGGCTTAACGATCGTGTTCGGAATGGGAACGAGTGTGGCCCC
>Ga0164243_10000392_pt1 | contig 85938 bp, 86 predicted proteins | sample OricompcompostOP_FD_108781 | JGI IMG/M metagenome (GOLD analysis project Ga0164243, IMG submission 108781) | Organic Plus compost microbial communities from Emeryville, California, USA - Original compost - Organic plus compost (OP) | ecosystem: Engineered > Solid waste > Mixed feedstock >... | reverse complement strand
GAACCAGGTGGTGTGGGCGCGGTGCCACTTGGCCGGGCTGGCGTCGGGCATCGACTGGGCGGTCTGGTCTTCGGCCGACAGTCGCGACGCCAGGACGTCGGTCATGGCGCGGACGTCGAGGAAGCGCGAGACCAGCTCACGTGTGCCGGTGGCGAGCGTCATGGAAGTCCCTCCTCGGCTGCCTTCTGTGTCCCGTGACGAGCGGTCACGCGTGTCCGGCGGCACCAGAGGGCCGCAACGGTTACCAGATGTAGTTGGGACGTGACTCTGTCATGCTAGCCGCGCGCCATCCCGCCGGACGCCGGATTGTCCCGATCGCCGGCCCCGGCCCGGCGCGGCCGGGCCACATCCCGTCGGGCGGGCCCGCGGCGGCGACGCTCGACCGCCGACGTACCGTGGGATGGTGCCGACGAAGGACATGCTGACGAGCGACCACCTGGCCGAGCTGCGCCGCACCGCACTAGGGACGGCCGACCCGCTCGGCGTCGCCGCCGAGCTGGCCGACGCGGTGCGGGAGGGCCGGCTGGCGGAGCCGGGCGACGCCGGCGACGCGTTGAGCCTCGCCGCCGAGATCGCCGAGACCCGGGCGCGCCACGACGCCGCGCTCGACTACGCCGACCGGGCCCTGGCGGCCTACCCGTCCGTCGACGATGCCCGCGCCGGCGCCGCCCGCGCGCTGCGCGCCCGGATCCTGTTCCGGGTCGGCGGCCGCGACGACGAGGCCCTCGCCGAGCTCACCGCGCTGCGCCCGCTCCTGACCGAGCAGCCCGACGCCCCCGCCTACGTCACCGCCGCGCTGGGCGCCGCCGGCCGCCACGCGGTCGCCCAGGAGTGGCTCAGCGAGGCCGTCGACTCCCTGCTCGAGGCGCGTGCCACCGCCGCCGAGGCGGCGGAGGTCGGCCCGCCGGAGGCGCCGGGCGTCCTCTACTTCCTGTTGCAACAACGCCACCGGGTACGCCGGGAGCTCAACCTCCCCCACGACCGTCACGACGACCTGGCGGACCGGCTCGACACCCAGCTCACCCGCCGGGCGCAGGAGCGCCAGGGCGAGGAGCCCGACCTGCTCTTCTGGCCCCGGGCGCAGCTCGACCGCCTGCTGTCCGAAGAGGCCGCGCTGGCTCCGGTCTACGGACCCGACTGGGACGCGCACCGCGCCCGGCTCGAACGACACCTGGTCGGGCTCGCCGGCGCCGGCCAGACCGGTCTCCACATGCTCACCGCGACGGTCGACGGGCTTCGCGGCTACGCCAGCCGGCACGACGGCGATCCGGGCGACCCGCAGACCCGCCGCCGATACGCGGCGGAGCTGGCGACCCGGCCCGGCGCCCGCGTCGCCTGGCCACCGGAGCGCAACGGGGCCTGCTGGTGCGGCTCGGGCCTCAAATACAAGAAGTGCTGCCTCCCCCGCTCCCGCGCCTGACCGGACCACCACCGGTTATTCGGGCCGGAGCGACGCGGCGGGTGGGCGCGGGCCGGGGAGGTGGTCGACCGCCGCGGCGAAGGCGGGGTGGACCGGAGTGACGTGCAGCCAGCGTTCTCCGTCGACCGTGCCCGCCAGGGTGGCGACCGGGTGCGGGTGGATCCGGCCCAGCACCGGCCACAGGACCGTGGCACCGAGCAGCCACGAGCCCATGACCGCGAGGACGACCCACATCAGGGCCGGCCACCCGGCGACGATGCCGACGACGAGGTAGGCCCAGCCGAGCAGGCTCCCCAGCCAGTACGCGCTCACCGCATGGTCGGCCCGCACCACCCGGGCGGCGGCCGGCAGTCGGCCGGCGGTGCGGGCGTCGTCCGACGACGGGTCGAGGTGGACGTCGCACGACAACCAGCCGGTAGCGGGGTCACCGGTGACCGCGCACACCGTCGGCAGCCCCTGCCCGGTGACGACCTCGGACTCCCACATCGCGACTGGTACGCGCCGCACCGACGCCACGGCCCCACGCTAGCCGGCCCGGACAAGCGACCAACGACGGTGGCGCCGGCGCCGTCCGTCAGGTCGAACAGCCGGCGGCCCACCAGAAACGCGGGTGGACGGCTCCGACGACCTCAAGGGACGATGGCGCCCGTGACGTGGTGGAACACCGGCGGTGTCTATTTCCTTTCGCTGTTCGGCGGCGCGGCCGCGGTGGCGCTGGTGGTTTCGCTGATCGCCCGGGCGGCGGTGCGGTTCCAGCCTCGTCCTGAGGGTGTGCGGCCGCCGACCACGGTCGACCTCGCCTACCTGAGGGGTGGTGGCGAACACGCCGCGCTGGCCTGCGTCGTCGGTCTCCACCGGACCGGGGCGGTCGACCGCGGGCCGATGATGACGCTCCACGCGACCGGTCCGCTGCCGGCGGGTGCGTCCGCGCTGATGGCCGCCGTGCACGCGCGGCTGGGGGAACCGTGCGGGTGGTTTCAGGTGCTGGCCGACCGTCAGGTCCGGACGGCCGCCGCCCGGATGCACCGCAAGCTGGTCAAGCGCGGGCTCCTCGTGTCGGACGCACGGCGACGGTACGCCCGCCTGACCACGATCCCGCTCTGGGCCGTCGCCGTGCTGGGCGTGGTAAGGCTCGTTTCGCTGGTGGGCAACGGAGCCGAGGCCGGGCGTGGCGCCACGGCGGGCATCGTCATGGTGACCGGTGCGGCGGTGATCGCCGGCCTGATGCTGTTGCCGCCGCCGTGGCTGACCAGGGCCGGGCGTGACACGCTGCGGCAGGCGGTCGCCGACCTCCGCGACGCGCAGCGCGCCCGCCGGCCCGGGCGCGAGCCCTCGGCACGGGACCTGATGCGCGCGGTCGCCGTCGACGGCCCCGCCGAACTGCTCGCCGTCGACCCGGCCTTCGGCGACGCCGTCGGCGTTCACCGCGCGCAGCGACCGGCGCCGCGGCAACACATCTTCAGCTGGGAGTACGGTCGCCGGAAACTCTGACGGACACGCGGGACGGGGCGCCGCGTTCCCGGATGGCACAGGTTGGCCACGGCGGGCTCGTGGTGAGGGGTAGCCGGCGGTCGATACGCTGGCCGCATGTCCGTTGATCGGAAGGCCGTTCGTGTCACGCTGATCGCGTCGCTCGTCACCGCCGCCGCGTTGCTGGCCGGGTGTGCCGACACGACCGAGGTCGTGACGTTCACCGACGAGCACGGCCGGGTCTGCACCGCGTTGGTCGTCGACGACGGCGGCGACGGCGACCGGGAGCCCACCGCCATCGACTGTGAATACCCGCCACCTGGGCGCAGTCCCGGCCCGGACACCACGAAGCCGCTGCCGGGTGACTGAGCTCGCCGAAAGGGGTCGTCTCCCGGGCCGCGTCGCGTCACCGGCCCATGAGGCTCGGCAAGAACGTGACCAGGTCCGGCGCCAGGATGAGGATCACGCAGAACACGACACAGGCCGGGAGGAACCAGGCCGATGCCCGGTACACGTCGCCGAGCGTGATCTCCTGGCCATGGTTGACCTCGGGGTCCTGGACGAGGCCGTGGATGATGAACGCGACGATCCCCACCGGCGGCGAGACCACGGCCAGCTCGCCCATGAACACCGTGAAGACGCCGAACCACAACAGCGAGATGTCCAGCGCGTGAAGGGTTGGCAGCAGGATCGGCACCGTGAGCAGGAGCAATGCAAGGGGCTCCAGGAACGTGCCCAGGATGAGATAGACGACCAGCATCAGGAGAAGGAACCCGATCCGGCCGAGGCCGAGGTCCAGGACGAAGCTCGTGAAGAGCTCGGCGAGCCCGGTGATCGACATGAGCCGGTTGAGCGCCTCGGCTCCCAGGAGCAGAAGGAAGATGGCTCCCGTCGCGCTCACCGTGTCCACCGCCGCCCGGGCGACCGCGTGCAGCGGATGGTCCTTGCGCCGCAGCCAGAGCGTCACCAGCAGTGCTCCGAGGGCGCCGGCGGCACCGGCCTCGGTCGAGGTGAAGACACCACCGAACATGCCGCCGAGCACGACGATGATCAGCGCCGGAACCGGCCACGCCCGCCCGATCGAGCTGAAGCGGCCTCGCCAGGAGATCGGCTCGCCGACCGACGCACCGGAGCCGGCGAACGACGGGCGGGCCACGAAGAGCCCGAACAACATCAGACCGCAGACAACGGCGATGAGGAGACCGGGTACGACGCCCGCCACGAGCTGCTCGCCGACCGGGACCTCGGCGATTCCCGCGTAGATGACCAGCATCACGCTGGGCGGGATCAGCTGACCGGGAAGTCCGGCGACGACGACCGCTCCGATCGCGACCCGCTTGTCGTAGCCGGCTCTGAGCATCTCGGAGATGCCGATCCTCGACAGCGCGTACGTCGACGCCGCCGTCGATCCGCTGATGGACGCGAGCCCCACGCCGGCGACGTTCGTGCCGATCGCCAGGCCACCCGGGAGCCAGCTCAGCCACTGCCGTGCCGCGGCGAACAGCTCCGTGGTCAGGCCACTTCGCCAGAGCAGGAGTCCCATGAAGACGAACATCGGTATCACGCTGAGCGACCACGATGCCGATACGTCCCACGCCAGCTTCCCGAGGAGGTTCTCGACGGCCAGCCCGCTCGCGAGGACCCACAGGCCCAGCACCGCCGGAACGATCAGCGCGAAGCCGACCGGGAGACGGAGGAAGATCAAGAGGAGCATCAGGAGCACGGCCGCGGTGCCGACCGCCTCCGGCACCAGCGGCAGGAAGACGGCGACGAGACAGGCGACGGCCACGACCAGGCTGGCCACGGCAGCCCACTGCCGAGCGACCGACCGCCGGCGAGAGGCACCTGACGGCCCGGGAGCGGCCAACGAGTCGACCGGAACACGATCGGCCCCGTCCTGTCCGATGTCTACGGTCTCCGCCCGGGGCGGACGGAACGCGTTGACGAGGAACTGGATCGCCATCAACCCGAACATCACGGCGACGATGAAGGTGACGGGCCAGATCACGACCGTGGAGACGCCACCCGTGAGCCCCTTCTCACGGTTCTCCATCGCCGACAGGAGGCCGAACCAGGCGAAGGCGCCGGACAGGCCGGCACAGACGGTCGAAACCGCGGGCCAGGTCCAACGCTGGACGCGAGGGGGGAGGTTGTCGAAGATGAGCGACGCCCGGATGTGCTCTCCCCGCCGCGCGGCGGTCAGGAACCCGGTGAAGACGATCGCCGGCAGATACCAGTACTGCGTGTATTCGAGGGTGTTGTCGAGCGGGTCGTTGGCGACGGTGCGCAACAACGAGTTCGCCGACACGTGCAGCACCATCGCGATGAGGAGGGCTGATGTCGGCACCTCCAGCAGGCGGTCGAACACCCGCCCGAGCGGGCGGCGGGCGACGGCGCCGCCACCCGCGACCGACTCGTCGAGCGCCGCGGTCCTGGCCGTCACGACGGCCTCTTCTTTCCCATCGTGGTCGTCCAGAGCCGTTCCATGTACGACGTGAGCTCGATCTTTCCCGGCCCGTACCACGCCTCGAACTCGACGTAGTCCGAAGGCGCGTCGCCATCCAGACCGTCCCACGTGCTCAATGCGGTCTGGATCGTCTGCACGAACCCCTGCGGGTCCTTGATGTCGGCATTGGACCGTGCCTTCTCGACCAGGCTCTGGTTGAAGCTCTCCAGCCGTGCCTTCGATCCCGGCCCGAGCGGCATGACCTTTCCGCCCGCCTTCTGGATCTGCGCGACGGCGTTCTTGTCGTTGTCCCAGGCGCCCTCGAAGTTGGCCTGGAGGAACACGTCCGCGCGGTCGAAGAGAAGTTGTCGGGCGGCCAGCGGCAGGGACTCCCACTTGTCGTTGTTGATCACGAAGGACCCACCCGAGTTGCCGAAGCCGACGCGCTGGTCGATGGCGAAGTAGGGCGCCGCCGGGATGAACCCCGACAACGCCGCCACGGTGAGGCTGGACAAGGTGCAGTCGACGACTCCGCGCTGCAGGCTCTCGAAGACCTCGGAGTAGACCGCCGAAACATGCGTCATGCCCAACGCCGCGGCCTGTGCCGCGGTCGTGCGGCTCTGGCTGGCGACGATCTTGCCGTCGAGCCCGTCCCGACCACTGCTGTCGTCGGAGCACGCGAGGCCGACCGATCCGGCCCCGAAGGCCGGCACCAACGGGAACAGCCCCTTGTCGGCGAACTCCTCGTAGATCTCGGGCGTGGAGACCGACGCCTCCAGCAGGGTGGCTTGGGACTGGAGCAACCCACCGACCGGCGTCTGGCCACCCATGAAGCTCAGGTCCCACAGCGCGTTGTTGACGGGAAAGTCCGCGGGAACCAGAGCGGTCACCACCGATCCCATGTCGAGCCGACCGTCGCCGACGGCATCGGCGACCTCGGCCGGTGGCACAACCGCGTTCGCGTAGGCGATGTCGAACGTGACCTTGCCGCCGGACCAGTCCGCCACAGCTTTCGCGTAGTCCTCGAAACGGCGGCCGGTCGCCGCGCCCTGCGGGGCCGTGCTCTGCATCCGCAAGGTCACGGGCTTCATGTCGGCCAGTGCCGCGACGAACTCCGCCTTGGTCGCCCCGTAGGCGAGACCGGCGCCACCGCCGGCCCGGCCGTCTCCCCGCTCGTCGGCGCATCCGACGAGGGCGAACGCGACAGCCGCGACCAGCACCAGGCTCTGTCCCCGCGAAATCCTGCTCATCCTCGAAGTCCCTTCCCCGGCACGCTCCAACTGGATGCGTGCGAGTGCGACGAACCCGGACCAGCCACTACGCCTGCAGCGGCATAACAATATTCATGAATCGAATCATTGGCAAGTATTAGGCGACCGGGACTCAGAAGACGGCGAGCGGGTTCACGGGGCTGCCGGTCCCACCGGCGAGCGTCAGCGGAGACACGACCAGCGCGAAGTCGTACCGCCTTTCCCGGCGGCACCGGTCGGCGACACGGTCCAGTTCCATGTTGTCGATGAGCCAGAGACCCATCGCCGAGATGCCGAACGTGTGGAAGGGGATCCGGAGCCCGTATCCGGAAGGCAGGTACTCGCACACGGTGTCGCACCCGACGACCGAGGCTCCATGATCGCGCAGCCACGGTAGACAGCCGACGTGCCAGCCCGGGTGGCCCTCGGTCGCACGGCCACGCGTGGCGGCGGTGCGGGCGCCGCGTCCGGTGTAGAGCAGGTAGGCGTCACCCGGGAGCGGCGTGAGCCCCTGGCTCTCGAGCAGCCGGTCCAGCTCTGCCGGCAGCACGGGCCGACCGTGGTCGACCCGGTCGACGCCGCGGTGGGCCGGCACGTCGAGCAGGAGCGCCCGGGCGAGGATGCCGGCGCCGGCCACCCGCACGTCGAGGTCCCGCCGCGCGTCGCCGGCCCGCCGTCCACCGTAGAAGCGGCCCTCGTAGCTCGTGTGCGACAAGGCGTCGAGGTGCGTCAGGTCGAAGCCGTGGATCGGCAGTCCCAGGTCGTCGTAGACGCCGCCCTCCCCGGCCCGTTCGGCGAAGGGCGGCGCCAACACGAGATGCAGCGGCGGCCCGAAGATCTGGTCCGCGCGCGGCTCGGCGGAGATCTCGCGCGCCAGCGAGTACGTCGCGGCGTCGGACACCGTGGACGCCGCCCGCCGGCGCGCGTCGACGGTCAGGTGGTTGAGGGTGCCACGCACATCCGACGCACCCCACCGGCCCGCGTTGTCCAGCGCGTCGGCGTACGACAGCACTTCCGCCTCGCGTGGGGCCGGCGCGGTCACACGCCACCGGACACACGGAGGTTGGCGGCCGCCACGAACGCCGCCTCGGCCGACAGCAGCCACATGACGGCATCCGCGATCTCATGGGGCTCGCCCGATCGCCCCATGGGGATGACCGTCGACGCGAGTCGTCGCGCCCGACCAGGGTCTCCGAACGTGGCGTGCGAGCCGGTGTCGATGGTGCCGGGGCTCACGGCGTTGACCCGGATGCCGCGCCGGGCGTACTCCCGCCCGAGACCCACCGTCAAGCTGTCCACGGCGCCCTTCGACGCCGCGTACGTGACGAACTCCCCCGGCGCGCCGACGGTCGCCCCGATCGACGACACGTTGACGATCGAACCCGCCGAGTCCGTGGCCAACCACCGTGAGATCGCCTCGCGACAGACGTACATCACGCCGAGGACGTTGACGTCCATCAGGCGGCGCATCTCGTCCGGCGTCCGCTCGACGAACGCGCCTATCTGGTTGCGTATCGCGGCGTTGTTCACGACTCCGGTGACGGCGCCGAGCGACTCGGCGCGGTCGAACAGACGCCGGACAGCGTCCGGGTCGGACACGTCGGCCTTGACGGGCAGGACCGGTGCCGAAGCGGTGGCCAGACGCACGCGGAGCCGATCGGCGGCGGCGTCATCGCTGACGTAGCTGAAGCACACCGGGTAGCCACGGGCGACACCCGCCTCGACCACGGACGCTCCGATGCCGCGGCTCCCTCCGGTCACGACGAGGACCTCGCCCGCGTGGCTCCGGTGGATGTCAGGTGGCACGACCGTGCCGACCCGGCAGCAGATAGCTATTCATGATAATGGAATACATGGTATCGTCCGTCGCGTCAACCGTTGACGGCCGCCGCGGCGCGACACAACCGCCGTACCCGACACGCCGATCGGAGCGCTATGACCGTCGCCGGGGCGCGAAGACACCTGGACGTGCTCGTCGTCGGCGCGGGCTTCTCGGGCCTGTACGCGTTGCACCGCTTGCGGCTGATGGGCTTCGACGCCCACCTGGTCGAGGCGGAGCCCGACATCGGTGGCGTCTGGTTCCGCAACCGCTACCCCGGCGCCCGGTGCGACATCGAGAGCGTCGACTACTGCTACTCGTTCTCCGACGACCTGGTGCGCCGGTGGGACTGGACCGAGCGGTATCCCGCCCAGCGGGAGATCCTCGGATACATCCAGTTCGTGGCCGAGACGTTCGGCTTGCGGTCCGACATCACGCTCGACACCCGCATCGACGCCCTCCACTTCGACGACGGTTCCGGCTCGTGGGTCGCGCGCACGAGTCGGGCGGAGGTCATCGTCGCGCGGCACGTGGTGATGGCGACCGGCCAGCTGTCCGTCACCCAGCGTCCGAACATCCCGGGCCTGGACGACTTCGAGGGTACGGTCGCGCACACGGGAAACTGGCCGGCTGAGGGCGTCGATCTCGCAGGCAAGCGGGTCGGCGTGGTCGGCACCGGCTCGTCCGGCGTGCAGGTGATCCCCGAGATCGCGCGGCGAGCCGGCCATCTCCACGTGTTCCAGCGGACGCCCCACTACATCGTCCCGGCCCGGAACAGGCCCTTGGACAAGGAGTACGTCGACGACCTGAAGACCCGGTTCGAGGCGTACCGCGAGACGGCCCGCCACCACCCGGGCGGCACGCATCGGCCCATCGGCGAGCAGTCCGCCCTCGACGTCGACCCGCGAACGCTGCGGGAGACCTTCGAGCGCCTCTGGGAACGGGGCGGTCCCGACATCCTGGCCGCCTATCGTGACCTCCGCACCGACGAAGCCGCCGCGGAGAAGGCCGGCGAGTTCGTGCGGGAGAAGATTCGCGGCATCGTCCACGACCCGCGTGTGGCCGAGGCGCTCTGTCCGAAGGGATACCCGTTCGGCTCGCGGCGGCTCGTGCTGGAGACGGGCTACTACGAGGCGTTCAACCGCGACAACGTCACGCTGGTACCGCTTCTCGACGAGCCGATCGACCGTGTGACCTCCCGGGGCGTGCGCACCCGTGGCGGCCACTACGACCTCGACGTGCTCGTCCTCGCCACCGGCTTCGACGCCCTGACCGGCGCGCTCTTCGAGATCGACATCCGGGGTGTGGGCGGCCTGAGCTTGCGGGACGCCTGGGCCGACGGGCCGCGGACCTTCCTGGGAGTCGGCACGCACGGCTTCCCGAACATGTTCTTCGTGGCCGGCGCGGGCAGTCCGTCGGTCCTGAGCAACATGCTCGTATCGATCGAGCAGCATGTCGAGTGGATCACCGACTTCGTCCGGCATCTCCGCGCGAACGGCCGCCGCCGAGCAGAGGTCGACCGCGACCGGCAGGACGCCTGGGTCGCCGAGGTCAACGACATCGCGTCGAAGACCCTCTTCATGAAGGCGGATTCCTGGTACGTGGGAGCGAACGTTCCCGGCAAGCCACGTGTGTTCAGCCTCTACCTTGGCGGAGTCGGTCGCTATCGGGAGGTGTGCGATCGGGTCGCGGCCGAGGGCTACCCGGGATTCGTCCTGAGCTGACGGCCCTTTGGGCTCGTCAGTGGATGTGCGAGCCGCCGTTGACGTCGTAGGTGGCTCCCGTGATGAACGCGGCGTCGTCGCTGCACAGGAAGGCGATGAGCGATGCGACCTCGTGCGCGGTGCCGAGGCGCCCGACGGGGGTTGCCGCCTTGATGGCAGCGAGACGCTCCGCCGTCATGGCGCCGGCCGTGATGTCCGTGTCGATGGCTCCCGGCGCGACGCTGTTGAACGTGATGCCGTGCCCGGAGAACTCGCGCGCCAATGCCCGCACGAGGCCCAGGACGGCGGCCTTGCTGGCGCTGTACTGTGCTCCGCCGAAGTAGCCACCGCCCCGTTGGCCCGCGGCCGAGGACACCGACACCACGCGGCCGAAGCGTCTCGCGATCATCCCGGGGAGCAACGCCCGCGTCAGCAGGAACTGGCTCCGCACGTTGACCGCGAAGATTCTCTCCCATTCGTCCAACGTGGTCTCCAGGAACGCGGTCGGCGAGGTGATGCCCGCGTTGTTGACCACGGCTCCCACGGGCGGCAGATCGGCCGAGATCCGCAGCACCGCGTCCTCGACGGATCCCGCGTCCGTCAGGTCGACCGGCACCGCGTGTGCGGTGCCGCCCGATGCCTCGATCGCGGCCACGGTGCGGGACACGCCTGGGCGGTCGATGTCGAGGACGGCGATCCCCCAACCGCGCTGGGCCAGCGCGAGGCCCACCGCGCGGCCGATGCCGCGCGGTGAGCCCGCACCCGTAACGACCGCGGTACGCGCCGGACGCGTCATGGTCTAGCCGACTCCCCACAGCTTGAAGTACTGCTCACGCACGTCCTTGACGACTGGGAAGATCTCGGTCGCCGTGGGCAGCGTCTCCTTCGTCACCACCCAGTTGGGAATGGTGGGAGTCTCCTCCAACGGCACTCCGGCGAACATCCGGGCCAACGCGTCCACCTGGGCGAACATCGCCTCGTAGTAGGGGAACGTCACGGTGGCGGCCTGCTGTCCACTCTGGATGTACTGCAAGGTGTTCTCGTCGGGCCCTTCGCCGATCACCAGGACGTCGTTGAGGCCGGCCGCCTTCAGCGCCGCGGGGAGCCCGGCGCCGAGGGCTCCGTCAACCGACAGGCCAACGTTCTTCACGTCCGGGTTGGCTCGCAGGTACGAGACGATGCGGTCCGGAACGTCCTTGCCCAGCGCGGTCACCGGGATGTCGATGCTGTCGACCTTGCAGTCGGGACAGTACTTGGCGTATGTCTGGTCGAAGCCTTCCTTGACCGTCTTGAGGATCTTGAAGGCCGAGAGGTCGACGTACACCGCTCCGCCCTTGCCCTCGCTCTTGTCGATCAGGTAGCCCGCCATCAGCGTTCCGACCTCGGTCTCCTGCTCAGGAGTGCCGATCACGTACGTGAGTGCGTCGTCCGGCTCGTCCGTGGTGCAGCACGCCGTGACCTTGATGCCGAGCTGTGCCGCCTGCAGCAGTTCGGCGTTGAAGATCGAGCGATCCGTCGCCGAGTAGATGACGCCGTCCGGCTTCATCCGCAGGATCTGCTGCCACGCCGCCTTGACCTTCTCCGGCGTGCCGTCGTTGGCGATGTTGGTGAAGGTCCACCCCAACGCGTCGGTGGCCTGCTTGATGATGTCCGCCTCGAGGTTGCACGTGGAGGTGCCGCAACCCAGGAACACCAGAGACTTTCCGGTTGGTACGGGCTTGCCCACGGGCTGTTTGTTGGGGATCTCCGTAGGCTGGGTGTAGTAGGGCTCCATGAAGGCGCGGACACCTTCGAGGTCGGCCGACGACGCACCGCTGGCACCCGACGGACCCGGGTCGTCACCACCGCACGCGGCGAGTCCCGAGATCGCGACCGCGATCGCGATTCCCGCGCTCCAGCGACGGGCGCGCAATATCAACTGCATGGCATCTTCTCCTTCCGAACGATCTGACGCGGTGCGTCACCCGACGCGGCGCGCGTGCCCGCCGGGAGCCGCCGATCAGGTGTGCCGGCCGCCCTCGTACATGCCCATCGGCTCCGCCCAGTCGCCACGGGCGAAGGGTGAGTTGCCGGGCGCGTACGTGTAGCCGGCGTCGATGTTGAACGTGGACCCGGTCACGAACCGCGCGTCGTCGCTGGCCAGGAACGCGGCCGCGGCGGCGATGTCGTCGGGAAGACCGGGACGGTCGATGAGGTTGGAGCGTTCCAGCGCCTTCGCGGCGGCCTCGAGGTTTCGCGGGTCGCCCGTCGCGATGTCGGCCGTCATCCCCGTCAGGATGGAGCCGGGCACGATCGCGTTGACGCGAAGCCCGTCCGGCCTCACCTCGGCCGCCACGGACTGGGCCAGGCCGATGATCCCGGCCTTCGTGGCGCTGTACACGTGTGGCCCCACGCCGCCGACGAGAGCCGCCGGGCTCGCGGTGGCGAGGACGACGCCGGACCGTCGCGGCTGCATGACACGGACCGCGTGCTTCATGCACAGGATCACGCCACGGAGGTTCACCGCGATGGTGTGGTCGATGTCGGCCGCGCGCAGCTTCGCGATCGGCCCCAGCGCGCCCATCACGCCGGCGTTGGCGAAGAACACGTCGAGCTTTCCGAAGCGCTCGACGGCGGTGTCGACCGCCGCGCTGACGGAGTTCTCGTCGCTCACGTCGGTGCGGAGGAAGACCGCCCGATCGCCCATGGCGTCCGCGAGCGCCTCGCCGGCCGCCTCCTGCACATCGGCGATCAGGACGGACGCGCCCTCGGCGTGGAACCGCCGGGCACTCGCCGCACCGATGCCACTCGCCGCGCCGGTCACGATGACCGAGCGGCCGTCGAAGCGTGAAGTCATGTTTCCCCTTCGTGAGGACACCGACCCGTACGGGGCGGCGTCAGACGTCCCACTCCAGCCGCATCTTCTGGAGGCTGAGCTGTACCCCGCGCTCCATCAGGCTGTCCGGGTCGACGACGCGGTAGTCCGGGATCCGCTTGTGCCACTCGCGCAGCGCGATGACGATCTCGTGCCGGGCCAGGTGCATGCCGATGCAGCGGTGTCCGCCGGCGCCCCAACCGAGATGCTTGCCGAGGTTGTGGCGGTGGGGGTTGAAGGTGGTCGGGTCCTCGAACTCGCGCGGATCGCGACAGGCTTGCGCGATCCCGATCCACACGACGTCACCCTTCTTCATGTGCACGCCGTGGAAGTCGACGTCCTCGGTCACCTCGCGGCCCGGCTGCATGATCAGGTTGTGGAGCCGCACGAACTCCTCCACGACGTCGGGCAGGTCGTCCGGGTGCTCCCTGACGTACGTCCGATGCTCGTCGTCGAGCGCCAGGTCCCGGAAGATGTAGCCCAGGGAGCTGCGCGTGGTGTCCAGGCCCGCGGTCATCATCGTCATGCAGACGGTGAGCGCGTCCTCCTCGGAGAGAGGGGCGTCCTTCATGTTCGTCTGCAACAGGTACGTCAGGAAGTCCGTCTCCGGGTCGCGAGGGTTCTTCCGTCGTTCCTCGAATGCCGGCAGGAAGTAGTTCTTGATCTTCGTGACCGCGGCGTGTCCGCCCTCACCGCCGAACGCGCCGCCGAAGATGGCCTCGACCCACCGCACCATCTGCGGCCCGTCCTCGATGGGCATGCCGAGGATCTGGAGCAGCAGGTAGGTCGGATACTCCATCGCGAAGCCGGTCACGAACTCGGTCGAGCCCCGGTCGATGATGTCGTCGATGAGGATGTTGACCCGCTCCACCATCAGCGGCTCCGCCCGTCGGACGGCCGCCGGCGAGAACCACTTGTTGAGCAGCCTCCGCATGTCGTTGTGCTCGGGGGCGTTGAGCATGTTGGGGAGGAAGTAGATCGCGTCCTCGCGCGGGTTGATCGCCTGGATGACGTCGTTGCTGAAGAGCTTCGGCTGCTGCATCACCTCGAGCACCTGGTCGTGGCGTTGCACCATCCAGAACCCGACGCCGTGGGCCTCGTTCCACATAATCGGCGCCTTCTCGCGCAGGTCGTCGAGAAGCTTCCAGTACGACAGCGCGGGCTTGGCGGGCGTGAAGTTGGTGTGGTCGATCGGACAGCCGGCGGTCTCCGCCGTGGTGGTGTCGGCAGGTGTCATCGCAGAATCCTCTGGTCGGCAAGGTCGTTGAATGCGAGCAGGACGCGCGACATGCGCGCCTCTCCCGGCCCGAGCACGGGTAGTGCCGCCAGCGGGTTGACGATGTGTACCAGGGTCGGGAGCTGTTCCCAGGTCGCCTCGTGGAAGGCGACCGAACCCGCGCCCTCCCAGGTCTGGAGAACCTTCACCTCGTAGTTGGCCGGCGGCGAACAGGTGGCGTATGCCGCGTCCGCCTCGGCCCAGCTCCCCGTCCGCGGGATGTACTTGTAGTACATCCGGTGTCCCGACCCGCTGAGGCCGGCGCGGGACGGCACCGCGGTTTCCTCCTGGCTCGTGTCCCAGGGCGCCAGATCGAGGCCGTCGAGGGTCAACGTGCAGAACTCGAAGCCGTCCCACGACGCTCGCACGGTCGTGTCGCCCGCGGCGGACTCCCACGCGGGGATGTCGGCGAACATCTTGGGGAGCCCGATCTCCTCGCGGCCCGGCAGCACGGGGTCGGGGATGCTCTCCCACATGACCGCCACGAACTCCCCGTCGACGACATCGCGGCTTCCGCGGTAGGTCGCGTCGAAGAGCACCTCGACCCAGTTGTATCCACGTCCGGCCAACCAGGCGAAGTCGGTGTTGTAGAGAGCCTGGACGACGACCCGTCCGCTGGCCGCCGGCTCGAAGCCGGGCGGGAGCAACTCGCCGACCGCGTCCGGGTCCGAGCGGAACGCCACGCTCAGAGTCGTGTTGCGCGACCACGTTCCGTTGAAGTCCCGGCCACCAGGACCTTGTCGAGGGCCGACGGTAAGACCGAATCCTACCGGCATGCGCAGGATCCCCCGGCTCGCCGTCCCCTCCGGCAGAGGTCGCGGTTCTCTGATAACGTTGCTCATAGTCTGCATGGTATGGGTCACATCCGAGGAGATCAAGGAATTCTGGTGTAGTCCCTGATGCCGGGGCCACCGAGCCCGCCCCGCGTTACCCGAGGAGAAGGACTGATGGACTACTTGGAGCAGACCCGCAGCCGTCCGGTCCCGACCGAGCCACGCGCTCTCGCACACGCCGTCGAGGAGCTCCGTGACCGGGCGGCCATCGGCGCGCTCATCTCGCTCTACTCGGTCGCCCGCGACGACAACGACCTCGACGGCGTCGTCTCCTTCTTCGCGCCCGACGGGATCTTCGAGGTCGGCGGCCGCCAGATCCGGGGCCACGACGAGCTGAGATCCTTTTACCAGGGCAACATGGAGAAATACCGGACGAGCTACCACGTCAACCACACGAGCGTCCTGTCCGTACGCGACCAGGTCGCGGAGGGCATCGTCACCGGCCATGCCGAGCTGGCCTACCGGGGAACGCTGATGCTGGCAGGCATCCGCTACGCCGACGACTACCGGAAGCTCGACGACCGCTGGGTGTTCGCGCATCGCCGGCTGCGGTTCATGTACGCCGTACCGGCGGATCAGCTCGCCGGCAGCTTCGTCGACCGGCTCCGGATCCGTTGGCCCGGCGAAGAGCCGGCCCTTGCCGACATCCCCGAGGGCCTTCCGACCTACCCCGGTCCGGCGGGCGCCTCCCGGGAAGGAGGACGATGAAGGACAAGGTCTGCCTGGTCACCGGCGGCGGGCAAGGCATCGGGCGGGCGATCGCCGAACAGTTCGTCCGGCGAGGTGCCGCCCATGTCGTCGTCGCCGACCTCAACGAACGCACCGGAACCGAGACCGTCGGCATCCTCGACGCTCTGGGCGGTCGGGCGTCGTTCGTCCGCACCGACCTGCGCGATCCGGCGGCGATCGAGGCGATGGTCGAGGCCACGCTGGACGCCGCGGGGGCCCTCGACGTGCTCGTCAACAACGCGGGTATCACCGACACCCTGCTGCAGGGCCAGACGACCATCGAGTCGCTGAGCCTCGACACCTGGGACGCGGTCATGAACGTCAACCTGCGGGCGATGTGGCTGGCGACGAAGGCCGCTGCCCCTCACCTGCGCAGGTCGACCCGCCGTCCCGCGATCGTCAACGCCGGATCGGTCGCCGGGATGACCGGCTATCCGGAGCACCCCGCCTACTGCGTCTCGAAGGCGGGAGTCATCCAGCTGACCCGTGTCTCGGCGATCGACCTCGCGCCGGACGTCCGCTGCAACGCGTTCTGCCCGGCCACCACCGACACCCCGATGCGGCGCCAGTTCATCGACGCGGCGGCGGACAAGGAAGCGCTGGACCGGTTCCTCACCGGCTCCCACCTCATACCCCGGGCGGGAAAGGTGGAGGAAGTGGCGGCCGTGGCGGCGTTTCTCGCGTCGGACGACTCGTCGTTCCTCACCGGCGCCATCGTCCCGGTGGACGGCGGTTCGCTGGCCTGGCGCGGCTTCCAGAAGGAGACGTTTCGATGAAGGCAGCCGTTCTTCATGAGTTCGACCACCCGCTCTCGTTAGAGGACGTCGAGGTGGCGGATCCGGCACCCGACGAGGTCCTCGTGCGCACTGTCGCGTCCGGGGTCTGCCACACCGATCGCACGATGCAGTTCGGCGCCAACCCGCTGCCGCTCCCCCTCGTCCTGGGCCACGAGGCGTCGGGAGTCGTAGAGGCGGTCGGCAGCGACGTCGACTACGTCAAGCCGGGAGACGCGGTCGCCACATGCGCCTCGTCGTTCTGTGGACACTGCGCGTGGTGCCAGCGCGGAGCACTGCAGCACTGTGAGAACAAGGGCCGCTCCCGTGCCGAGGGCAAGGACCCTCGGCTGAGTCTGCGGGGAACGCCGGTGGAACCCTTCGTCGGCCTCGGCGGCTTCGCCGAGCTGCTGCTTGTCCACGAACGGACGCTGGTCAAGCTTCCGCCCGAGATGCCGTTGGACAAAGCGGCTCTCCTGGGCTGCGCCGGCATCACCGGGCTCGGTGCCGTCCGGCATGCCGCGAAGGTCGAGTCGGGTCAGACCGTGGCCGTGATCGGTTGCGGCGGCGTCGGCCTCAACGTGGTGCAGGGCGCGAGGCTGGTCGGTGCCGCCCGGATCATCGCCGTCGACCGTATCCCGCAGAAGCTCACGCTGGCCCGTGCCCTGGGCGCCACCGACGTGGTGGACGCGTCCCAGGTCGATCCGGTCGCGGCGGTGCGGGAGCTGACGGGCGGCGCGGGCGTCGACCACGCCATCGAGGTGGTCGGTGTCGAGGCCACCATCGAACAGGCCTTCTCGATGCTGGACACCATGGGCACGTGCACGGTCGTCGGGGTCGCCCGGCCGGAGACACACGTGCGCATCCCCGCGGTGCAACTCCTGCTGGAGAAGCGCCTCCAAGGCACGAAGATGGGCTCCACGCGCTTCCGCCAGGACATCCCGCTCTACTGCCGGCTCTATCTCGACGGTCGCCTGGACCTGGACGCCCTTCTCAGTGCGACCATGCCACTGTCCGATGTGAACAACGCCTTGGACATGCTCGACAACCCGGTCGGCGCCCGGACCGTCCTGACGTTCTGAGCTCGGGGCCGCCCCGGCCTCAGTCCCACTCCAGCGGCAACGCCGTCAGCTTGAGCTGGCCACCACGTTCGCGCAGTTCGAGACCGGCCGCTAAGCGGTAGTCGGGAATCCGCGCGTGCCATTCCTCGAGCGCGATGACCAGCTCGGAACGAGCGAGGTGCATACCGACGCACCGGTGCTGTCCCGCGCCGAAGGCGAGATGATGGGAGACGTCGGGGCGGTCCATGTCGAACGCGTCGGGGTTCTCGAACTTCCGCGGATCGCGGTTGGCGGCGGCCAACCCGAGCCAGAGCATGTCGCCCTTCTTGATCTGCAGGCCGTGGAAGTCGATGTCACGGCTTGCCTGGCGTCCGTCCTCGATGATGAGCGAGTAGAGGCGCAGCGCCTCTTCGATGAACCTCGGCCACAGCGCGGGTTCGGCGGTCAACCGGTGCCGCAGCTCCGCGTCGCCGGCGAGGTGGTAGAAGATGTAGCCGAGCGCGCTCCGGGTGGTGTCCAGCCCGGCCAGCATGAGGGTCATCATCAGGTTGAGGACCTTCTCGCGGTCCAACATCTTGTCGCCCACCGGGTGTGTGAGGATCCGCGTCAAGAGGTCGGTCGACGGATCTCCAGGACTGGCGAGGCGCTCGTCGACCTTCTCGTCGAAATACCGCGTGATCCAGTCCGCGGCGGCCGCCGCCTCCTCTTCGGTCGCGTCACCCGCCTTGAAGAAGCCGCCGAAGACCGCCTCGACCCGCCACAGGAACTCCGGGCCGTCCTCGACCGGCAACCCCAGCAGCGCGAGGAAGAGCTCCGTCGGGTACAACAGCGCGAAGCCCTTGGTCAGGTCGTCCGACCCGCGCACGGCCACCTCCGCGACCAGCGCCCTCGCCCGCTCCCGCGCGAGTGGTTCGAGCCGCCTCACCGCGGCCGGCGAGAAGAACGGGTTGAGCATCCGCCGCAGCCTCGTGTGCTCGGGTGGGTTGAGGTTCTGCGGCAGCAGCGGCACTGCCATGTCGTTGACGAACGCGTTGACCTGATCGTTCGAGAACTCCTCGAACATGCGCAGGGCTTCGACGACGTCGTCGTACCGGCTGACCATCCAGAAACCGTGGTCGGTCGAGTCGTTCCAGGAGAAGCGCTGCTCCTCGCGCTCCTTGTTGAGCAACGCGTACGTCTCCAGGATCGGACGCTCGAGCCGGTAGTCGGTGTGCGTCACCGGGCAGCGGCCGACGTCCTTGCGCTCCGACGGCCGGTTCATCGTGCACGGCCTTCCCGTTCGCGGCCGAGCCTCGCCCGCCACCTGGACGTCTGCAGGCGGGGCTTGCGCTGGACGGTGGTGACGGCGAGGGACGTGATCAGCACGACGCCCGTGAACACGTTGGAGGACCACGCGGGCGCCGTGGCCAGCGACAGGCCCGTCGTGCCGGCGCCGAGCGTTATCACGCCCAGCAGGGCGCCCCGCGCGTTGAACCGGCCGGGCGTGATCTGGGTCGCGCCCAGGAAGGCCGCCGCGAACGCGGGCAGGAGGTACGGCGTACCCGCCGTGGGCGAACCCGATCCCAGCACGGCGGCCAGCGATATTCCCGCCCACCCGGCGATCAGGGCGGACACCAGCAGGGAACAGAACTGGATGCGCCTGGTCTTGATGTTGGTGAGCCGCGCCGCCTCGGTGTTGAAGCCCGTGGCATAGATCCGCCGTCCCAAAGCCGTGCGCTCCAACGCGAACCACAGGACGACGGCCAGGATGAGCATGTACCAGACCGGCAGCACGAGACCGAGGACCTGTTTCTGGCCGAGGTCGGAGAACCCGCCGAAGAGCTTCGCGTCCGTGATCGGGATCTCGTTCGTGACGAAGGTGATGAACGCCTGGATGATCGAACCTGTCGCCAGCGTGCCGATGAGCGAGTCGACCCGCAGGACCACGACCACGACGGCGTTGATGAGGCCCACGACGAGGGCGACACAGAGGGCGGCGAGCACGGCGGCCGTCAGTGGCCAGTCGCGAGCCGCCACGAAGTGCGCCGCCGTGACACCCGTGAGCGACATCGTGTAGGCGAAGGACAGGTCGAACACCCGGGCCGACAGCGGGACGATGATCGACAGGGCGGCCATGCCGATGACGGCGTTGCCGTTGAGCACCTGCTGGATCGTCGCTGTGCGAGGGAACGTGTTGGGCGCCCAGATCGAGAACACGACGATGATCAGGGCCAGGACGTAGAGGGCACTGACGCGCTTGGGGCTCAGCCAGCCCAGGGTGGTGCCCAGGAGCGAGGTGCCCGACGGCCCGACGGGCGGGATCTCGGCCAGCGCGACCGATGCCGCCTCGTTCGATGTCTCGTGGGTTGACTGCGTGGTCATGGTGTCCCGGCCTCCACGGCTGCGAGCAACGATTGTTCGGTTATGCCGTCACCCGTGAGCTCCTCGGTGACGACGCCGTTGGACAGGACGAGGACCCGCGAACACAACGCCAGCAGGTCAGTCGTGTCGGTCGACGTGACCACCACCGCGAGTCCGTCGTCGGCCAACCGGCCGATGAGCTCGTAGATCGCCTGGCGCGTGCCCACGTCGACTCCGGCGGTCGGCTCGGCCAGGAGCAGCACTTCCGGGTCGGCTGCCAGGCAGCGGCCCATGATGACCTTCTGCTGGTTGCCGCCCGACAGGGTCGTGATCGACGCCGCGCGGCCCGCCACCTTGATCTGCAGCTTCGCGGTCCACTCGGCGACGAAGGCGGCCTCACGCCGGCCCGACAGCGCCGGTGAGCGCTTCCGGAAGCGGTCGAGGACCCGCAGCGTGAGGTTGTCGTCGACCGAGAACTCGGCGATCACGGCCTCGCCGCCGCGGTCGGCCGGCACGAGGGGAAAACCGGCCCGTCTGAGTCGTTCCGCGGCCGGCGCCCACTCCTGGCCGCGTACCTTGACCTCGCCGCGCCCGGGCCGTGTCGGCCGCACGCCGGCGAGAAGGTAGGCGGCCTCCTCCGAACCCGACCCCGCGAAGCCCGCGATACCCAGGATCTCTCCGGGTGCGACCTCGAAGCTCAGCGACTCGACCGTCTCGCCCGCCAGATCCTTGACCGCGAGCACCGGTTCCCGTCCGGTGACGACTGGGCGACCGAGCCGGAACGCCGCGTCGACGCGGTCCCCCACCATCAACTCGGCGAGCGACTGTGCGTCGAGTTCGCGCGCATCGCGCGTCGCGGTGAGGCGTCCGTCGCGGAGCACGGTGATCCGGTCGGCGATCCGGAAGATCTCGTCCAACCGGTGCGACACGTAGAGGACGCTCGCACCGAGCCGCCGTGTCTCGCGCACGATCTCCAGGAGCCGATCCACTTCGGTGTGTGGGAGCACGGCCGTGGGCTCGTCGAGGACGAGCAGGCCCCGACCGCTCTCCCAGCCGGTCAGCGCCGCGGCGATCGCCACGACCGTCCGCTCCACCGGCGTCGCCTCGACGAGTGGCTTGCGGACGTCCAGGTCGACGCCGAGCCGTCGCACCATCGCCTCGGTGCGCGCTCGCTGCCGCTTCCAGCGGATGCCGCTCGGACCGGTCACGAACCCGGCGGACAACGCCAGGTTCTCCATGGCGTTCATCTCCAGGACGAGGCCGAGATCCTGGTGCACGAAGCGGATGTGCGCGAACCCTTGGGCGTTGCGGCTGCCGAGCTGGAACTCCTCGCCGTCGAAGTGCGCCTCCGAGCCGGGGTCGGGTGCGTGGTACCCGGCCAGCACCTTGATTAGCGTGGACTTGCCGGACCCGTTCTGGCCGACGAGCGCGTGCACCTCGCCCGCCATGACGTCCAGGTCGATGCCCTTGAGTGCCTGCGTACCCGGGAATGTCTTGGAGACGTTGCGCAGCGAAAGCACCGGAACGCTGGTGTCCAGCCCAGCCGCGACGGGCTCCGGCTCCGGCGGGACGTTTCCCTTCCTCGCGTGGCGCGAGTCACCCTGCCTCATGAGGCTAACTGTTATGATAGATATCAGGAATGTCAACACCGCGTGTCAACTTGGTTCGCGCCGCGGCCTCAGCGGGTGCCGCGCCACGCGAGCGATCCACCGTCGACGGTGTAGACGGCTCCGGTCACGAACGACGCGGCGTCGGAGGCGAGGAAGACGGCCACGTTGGCGACCTCCTCCGGGCGCCCGGGCCGAGGAACCAGGTGACTGGCGGTCATGAACGTCTCGATCGCTTCCTTGTCCTCCGCCGCGTCGACGAAGCCTTTGCGCATCGGCGTGTCGATCGAGCCCGGGCAGAAGCAGTTCACCCTGATGTCCGGTGAGAGGTCGACCGCGGCCGCTCGGGTCAACTGGATCACCCCGCCCTTGCTGGCGCAGTAGGCCGGGCCGAGCGGGTAGCCGGTCAGACCGGAGACCGAGGAGCAGTTGACGACCGCGGGTCCGTTGCCCCGGCGCAGGTGGGGCGTGGCGTACTTGGTCGTCAGCCACGTCGCCTTGAGGTTGACGTCGAAGACGGCGTCCCAGATCGCCTCGTCGAGGAGGTCCGTGGTCGTCGGCCGGTCGGTGAGGAGTGCCTCGATCACGCCGGCCACGTTGAACACGGTGTCGAGGCCGCCCATGATGTCGGCGGCGGCTTCCACCAGCTCGCGGATCTGGGCTCCGTCACGCAGGTCGACGGCGACCGCCGTCGACCCGGTGTCTCCCTGGCCGACGAGCCTCGCGGTCTCCTCCGCCAGCGTCACGTTTCGATCGGCGACGACCACATGGGCCGCGCCCTGCTCGGCGAGCGCGCGGGCGACCGCCCGGCCGATTCCTTGCGCCGCTCCCGTGACGACACAGCGCTTGCCCGACATCAGGGCAACCATCAGATCGACCCGGACGCGACGGCGATGGACTTCTTCTCCAGGTAGGACTGGAGCCCTTCGGGTCCCATCTCCCGGCCGACGCCGGACTGCTTGAAGCCGCCGAACGGCGTGCCCCAGGACTGCGGCGCGCCGTTGACGCTCACCATGCCGGTCCTGATCCTGCGCGCGACGTCGACGGCGAACCCGGCGTCACCGCCCCAGACCGAGCCGGAGAGCCCGTACGGCGAGTCGTTGGCCAGACGCACGGCTTCGTCCACGTCGTCGTAGGGGATCAGGGCGACCACCGGGCCGAAGATCTCCTCCCGGGCCACCCGCATCGAGTTCGTCACGGCGGCCAGGAGCGTCGGCTCCACGTACCAGCCCTCGCCCAGTCCCTCGGGCCGCCCACCGCCGACGGCGATGTCGGCGCCTTCGTGGCGGGCGATCGTCAGGTACTCCTCGACGCGCTCGCGTTGCCGGGCGCTGATGAGGGGGCCAATGAACGTGTCGGCACGCATCGGATCACCCACCTTCAGCGCGCGGATCGCCGACGTCAACGCGTCCCGGACGTCGGCCTCACGGTGGCGGGGGACGAGAACCCGTGACTGCGAGATGCACAGCTGCCCGTTGACGCTGAACGACATCGGGAGAATGGCCTTGACCATCGCCGCGACGTCGGCGTCCGGCAACACGATCGCCGCCGACTTGCCGCCGAGCTCGAGCGTCACGCGGGCCACCCGGTCCGCGCACATCCTCATGATCGCCTTCCCCGCGGCGGAGCTGCCGGTGAACGCCACCTTGTCCACCTGGGGATGCCGCACCAGTGCCTCGCCGGCGTCGCGGCCGCCGGGCAGGATCGACAGAACGCCGCCCGGCAGTCCCGCCTCCGCCAGCGCCTCGCCGAGCGCCATGACCGTCAGTGGCGTCTCCGGAGCCGGCTTCACGACGACCGAGCATCCCGCGGCCAGCGCCGGTGCGACCTTGATCGTCGGCGAGCTCAGCGGGCCGTTCCACGGCGTGATCGCGCCGACCACGCCCACCGGTTCTTCCACGACGAGACTGGTGTTGACGCCGTCGGTGCGCACCTCGTCGAACGACCGTCCGTCGATCAGGTCCGCGTAGTACCGCAGGTGCCGAACCGGGTTCGGCACGTGGGCCCGTTCCGAGAACCACAACGGGCAGCCCAGCTCCGACGTGAGCAGGCGAGCCAGCGCCGGCAGACGTTTCTCGATGCGGTCGGCGGCGTCTCTGATCACCCGTGCCCGCTCGGCGGGCGACCGGTCACGCCAGACGCCGGTCTCGAACGCGTCACGCGCCGCCGCGACCGCGCGGTCCACGTCGTCCTCGGTGGCCAGTTGGACTGTGGCCACCACCTCCAGACCGGCCGGGTTGCGCACCTCGGCGGTCAGGTCACCGCGCGAGGGCTCCCAACGCCCCCCGATCCACAGCTCTTGGGCCCGCATGGTTCGACCTTCCTGCGCTGTCGCCTGCCGGACCGTGGGCTACGACCCGGGCTTCTTCGCCCACCCGGTCGCCAGATCAGTCCCCATGTGCACGTCGATCGTCTTCTCGGCGAACAACGGCGCCGGGCCGGACACGTCGATGACGTCGTCGTACGTTCCCCATCCGATGACCGACGAGTCGTCTCCGCGCCCGACGTAGAAGAAGTAGCTGGCCAGGTGAACCCGGCCGGGTGTGTGGTCGAGCAGCTTGGAGTTGACGATGAAGTGACGCTTGACCGACGTGTCCGACGCGAACGCCTTCTCGTAGAAGGCGAGGATCGCGGCACGCCCGTTGAAGTCACCTCCCGGCGTGTGCAGCACGGCGCCCTCGGTGAACAGCCGCACCACGGTTGCCGGGTCCGGCTCGTCCAGCACCTGGGCGTAGTCGTGGTAGAGCCCTCGCGCCTTCTCGGTCTCCTCGATGCGCAGCAGCCGCGCCTCGATGTCGGTCTGACCCATCACTGCCCTTCGTCATGTCCGATCTGCGGCGCGCCCTCCGGCCGCTCCGGGCACTCAGGCGCGAACACATATAATCATTCGCATAGAATTGGTACGTGTCAAGCGTCAGTAGGCCAGGACGAGGATGTGCTCACGGGTGTAGACGCCGGCGAGGTCCGGGTGTTTCTCCCGCAGGTGTGCGAACGCCCGCTCGACCAGGTCGTCGTCGGTCTCACCGACGAGGTGCTCACCGCACGGGCAGTCGAGGCGGCGCTTCACGGCTCGCCCCGACGGATCGCCATCGCCGGGCACTCGTCGATGGCCCGGCTGACCGCCGCGTCGGCGTCGGCGGCGCCATCCGGTAGGACGTGTGAGATGCCGTCGTCTTCGACCCGGAAGGTGCGCGGCGCCAGGAACTCGCAGTTTCCCGACCCGATGCACAGCGCCTCGTCGACCTCGATCACCGCGTCACCTCCACGCCCATGGCGCTGATCCCGCGCATGGGACCGAGATCGACGTAGGGCACCGGGTCCTGGGTCACGGTGACCGAGGCGAACTCGTCGAGGACCATGCCGAGTGCCGTGGACAGCTCCAGCCGGGCCAGCGGGGCGCCCAGGCACATGTGCATGCCCTGCGAGAAGCCCAGGTGCCGGGTGTCCGCCCGCCGGATGTCGAACGTGTCCGGGTCGTCGAAGTGGTCGGGGTCGCGGTGGGCGCCGGCGACGATCGGCAGCACGGTCTCCCCCACGCCGATCGTGAGCCCGTCGAGCTCGAGCGGCTCCCGCAGATAGCGCGGCTGGGCGTAGTGCACCGGCCCGGAGTGGCGCATGGCTTCCTCGATGGCGTTGCCGAGCAGGGCCCGGTCGCGCCGGATCTCCTCGTACTGCGCGGGATGCGCCGCCCAGAGCCGGACGATCGCGGTCATCGCCTGCGACGTCGTGTCCGAACCGGCGCTCAGCAGGAACGTCGACAGGCTGATGAGCTCCATCTCGGAGAGCCGGTCGCCCTCCTCGTGGGCGCGGATCATCCTGCCGAGGAGGTCGTCGGTGCCCTTCTCCCGGTGCCGTGGGATGAGGTCGGCGTAGTAGTCGTGCAGCCCCCGGACCGCCTCTTCGATCTGCGCGGTCCGCGAGTGGTCGATCACGGCCGCCGTGGACGGCGCCATCATCCGCGTCCACTCGCGGAAGATCGGCACGTCTTCCCGCGGTACGCCGAGCATCTGGCAGATGACCGCGACGGGGATGTGGTCGGCGAACTCGTCGAAGAAGTCGAACCGGCTCCGGCCCGCGAGGTCGGCCAGCAGTTCGCCCACCCGTTGCCGCGTGAAGTCCTTCATGTGCTGCACGGTCTGCGGCGTGAACGCCTTGGCCACCAGCCGCCGCTGCCGGAGTGTGTGAGCGGGATCCTCCAGGTACAACATCGTCGACGCCTTCTTCATGGCGTTGAAGCTGCCCTTGGCCGCGTCCGCGCGCACCTGACGGCCCAGGTCGGAACGCGGGTTGCGGAGGGCGGCGAGGCACCCGTCGAACCCGGTGAGGACCCACATCCCGTACCGCTCGCTCCTGTACGCGGGACCGAGCGATCGCAGCACGCCGTAGAGTCGCCACGGCACCTCGTACGCCATCGCGAGCGCGTGCCGGGCGAGGATCGCGTCGACGATGTCCTCCGGGTCCAACAGGTCGACGGTCGTCTCGGCAGTGGTCGTCATCATGCGGTCCTCCCCCGTACCGTCACGGTCAGGTTGTCGATGGTCCGGAGATTGCCGTGGTCGACCCACCGGACCGTCGGTGCGGTCAGGTCGACCTCGGCGAAGCGGTCGAAGAACCGGCCGAGCGCGACCCGCGACTCCATCCGGGCCAGCGGCGCGCCGAGGCAGACGTGCATCCCGTGGGCGAAGCCGAGATGGCGCACGTCGCCGCGGTCGAGCCGTAGCTCGTCGGGCGCCGCGAACTGGGCCGGATCGCGGTTGCCGGCGGCCAGCACGGTCCAGACGCGGGCTCCGGGCGGCAGCGTGGCGTCCGGCAGGTCGAGACCGCTGGTGGCGTGTCGGATGATTCCGAAGTGGACGGGCGCTTCGAGCCGCATCAGTTCCTCGATCGCGACCGGCAGCCGCTCGGGCAGATCGCGGAGGACGCGTAGCTGGGCGGGGTTCCGCAGGAGCGCGACGGTCGCCGCGCCCAGGAACGCCGAGGTGGTGTCCGAGCCGGCGGCGAGCAGGAACCAGGCCATCGCCTTCGTCTCCGCGACGCTCAGCCGTTCGCCCTCGTCGCGCGCCGCGATCAGCGTGCTCAACAGGTCGTCCCGGGGCGCGCGAGCCCGCTCCTCGAGCAGCCCGTCCAGGTAGTGCAGGAGCTTGTCCATCGCCGCGTCGATGTCGGCCATGTGCTCGTCGGTCTGCGACACGCCGGAGCCGGTCGTGATGATGTAGGTCCAGTCCCGGAACTTCCCGATGTCGTCGCGCGGCACGCCGAGCAGCGCGCAGATCACCTCTGCCGGGAGCCGGTCGACGAAATCGGCCATGAAGTCGAACGTGCCGAGGTCGGCGCACCTGTCCAGCAGGTCGTCGACCAGCCGCGTCACCAACGGCTCCAACTCGACCACGGCGCCGACCGTGAACGCCTTGCTCACCAACCGGCGCAGCCGCCCGTGGGTCGCGGCGTCGTCGGTGAACAGGACGGTCTCGGTGTGCGCCCGCAGGGTGGCGCTGGTCGCGTACCGAGGGTTCGACAGGAGGTGCCGGGCCGTGCTCATCGTGCGGTCCCGCAACGCGGCGTGGATGTCGGCGAAGCGGGTCAGCACCCAGAGGTCGTTGGCCTCGTCGTAGTGAACGGGCGACTGCGACCGCAGCGCGGCGTAGAGCGCGTACGGGTCGTCGAGCGCCAACGGCCTGTGGTGCAGGAGCCGGTCGACGATCTCGTCTGGCGTCACGTCTCGTCCTCCGTCGCCGTCAGGACAGGATGCGCTGGTCCCGGATGTCGTTGAACGACACCACGAGCCGGCTCATCCGTGCGTCGACCGCGTCTCCGAGCTTCAGGCCGTCGAGCCCGTTGACGACCTGGGCGAAGGTCGGCAGGTCCTCCCAGCGCGCCGGGCGGAACCGGACGGCACCACGGCCCGACCAGCTCTCGACGACCCTGACCGGGTTGGCGCCGGCCGGCGTCATCGTCGCGTACGCGGCGTCGGCCTCGCCGATCGCGCCGGTCCGCGGAATGTACTTGTAGTAGAGCCGTGGCCGACCGGTCTCGCTGCCGCCCGTGCCCCGCGTCGACGGCTCCGCGGCCGCGACTCTCCCCTCGTCCCACGGGCCGACGCGCAAGCCGTCGAACTCCGCCTCGAAGAACCGGAACCCGCGCCAGGACGCCTGGATCGCCGTGCCGGAGCCGGTGTCCTCGTGTGCCGGGATGTCGGCGTACAGCTTCGGCAGCCCGATCTCCTCGCGGCCCGGCCAGATCGGGTCGGGCATGCTCTCCCACATGACCGCCACCAGGTCGCCCTCCACCACGTCGGTCTCGCCCTCGTAGACGCAGGAGATCAGGACTTCGACGTACGAGTAGTCGCGGCCGGCCAGCCACGCCACGTCCTCGTTGTAGTTGACCTGGACGACGACTCTCGGCTCGACCGACGGACGGAACCCGGGCGGCATCACCGCGGCGAGGCGCTCGGCGTCGGGGGCGAAGGTGAGCGAGAAGTGGGTACATCGGTGCTCGGCGCCGGTGAAGGACCGGCCTCCGGGCCCCTGCCGGGCACCGAGCGCCGGGCCGAAGCCGACCGGCATGCGGTAGAGCACGCCCGGCTGGAGCGGTCCGGCAACCTCGGTCACGGTGTCCTCCTGGTCTGTTGGGTCGGCTGTTCCGCCAGCAGGGCTCGGATGTCCGCGTACATGGCCTGCATGCGCGGGTCGGCGCCGAGCGCCACGATGTCCCGCGGGCGGTCGAAGTCGACGACGAACTCGCCGGCCACGCGGCCCTCGGCGAACACGAGGATCCGGTCGCCGAGCACGATCGCCTCGTTGAGGTCGTGGGTCACGAAGACGACGGACCGGCGGTCGAGCTCCCACAGGCGCACGAACTCGTCCCGCACCGACGTCCGGGTCTGTGCGTCGAGGGCGGCGAACGGCTCGTCCATCAGCAGCAGCCGCGGAGACATCGACCAGGTGCGGGCCAGCGCGACCCGTTGGCGCATGCCGTGCGAGAGCGCGCCCGGGAAGTCGTCGGCGTAGCCGTCGAGGTGCACGAGGCGCAGGAACTCGCGGGCCTTGCGCCGGCGCTCCTTGCGGTCGACGCCCCGGCACTCCAGGCCGATCTCGACGTTGCGCAGCACCGTGCGCCACGGCAGCAGCGCGTCCTTGGCGAACATGTAGCCGACGTCGGGCCGCCCCACCCGCGGCGCACTACCGAAGACCGAGACCGTGCCGCGGGTGGGCTCCAGCAGGCCGGCCATGAGGTTCAGCGCGGTCGTCTTGCCGCAGCCGCTGCGCCCGACCAGCACGAGCAGTTCGCCGTCGCGGAGGTCGATGGAGACGTCGTGGAACACGTCCCGGACGCCGCGCCCGTCGGGCGTCGGGAAGCTGACGGCGGCATCCGTCAGTCGCGCGACCGCCGCGGTCATTTCTGCCACCTCAGGAGGTAGCGCTCGGCGACGCCCATGACGATGTTCAGCAGCATTCCCACCAGGCCCAACAGGATGACGAGGGCGTAGACGGTCTCCAGGGCGTAGACGCTCGACGCCTGTGCGACGAGTTGGCCGACCCCGCGCTCGGACGCGATGATCTCCGAGGTCACGACGCCCAGGAGTGCGTAGATCACGCCCAGCCACAGCCCGGCGAAGATGGACGGGACCGCGCCCGGCAGCATGACCTTGACGAACATCTGACGCTTGGACATGCCGATCGTCCGAGCCATCGTCACGATGTCGCGGTCGACGGCGATGACGCCGGCCCGGGCGTTCACGATCATCACGAACACGACGATGGTGAACGCGAGGGCGATCTTCGAGCTCTGCCCGATGCCGAAGTAGACGAGGAAGATCGGCGCGAACGCCGTACGCGGAATGGAGTTGAAGAAGCTCAGGTACGGCTCGGTGACCCGGTGGGTGCGGGGCATCAGCCCGAGCAGGATGCCGATGCCGATGCCGACCACGCTCGCGAGCGCGAACGCGATGAGCATCGCCGAGATCGTCGACACGAAGCTGGGCCAGAAGTCGCTGCCGGTCAGCAGCGCCCACATGGCTTCGGCCACCTCGCGCGGCGTGCGCGCCACGATCGGGGTGACGAGGTCGAGTGAGACGACGGCCTGCCAGACCAGCACCAGCAGGACTCCGAAGCCGATTTGCTGCAGCAGGATCGCCGCCCGGGACCGGCCTCGCCGCCGGGCCGGCCGGCTCCCCGCCACCGGCCGGGCGGCGTTGGCGGTCAGGCCGTCGGCGGCCTCGACCCGCGTCGAAGTTCCGTCCACACTCAACAGACCCCCGTCAGCACGGCCTCGTCGAACGGCGGGGCCGGCGTGGACTTGTAGAGAATCGACTGGGTGGTCGCGTCCCAGTCGGCCCGCGTGACGGGCTCGATCACGAACCCCGGGCCCCAGCGGTCCCAGACCTTCTTGCCGTCCTCGGCCGAGAGGTTGTATTCCTTGGCGATGGCCGCCGCCACCACGTCGGCGTTGGCCGGGTCGCGGGCGAACTCGACGGTGGCCTTCATCGCATTGCAGAACCGCGACGTCAGCTCCTTGTCCTGGTCGCCGTTGGTGACGTAGGCGGCCGACAGGACCTGCTCACCCTTGATGGCGGTGCGCAGCTCGTCACTCGTGAGGATCATCTGGAACTTTCCCTCGCCGAGGCGGACCTCGTCGGGGATGTTCGTCAGCAGCAGGTCGATCTGGCCGGCCTGGATCGCCGGCGGGCCTTGCGTGCCGATGGCGACGTAGGTGAAGTCGCCCTCCGCGAGGCCGGCCTGTTGCGCGAGGTTGTCGAAGATGACGGTGAAAGACGAGCCGAGCGCGGGCACGCCGATCTTCTTGCCCTTGGCATCGAGAAGCTTCTGCGGGAACGCGGCGCCGGCGTTGGCGAGGCGCACGTCGGGCCCGGCGACGAGCGAGATCTCGATGGGGTACTCGTTGAGGAAGTACCGCAGGTCGGCACCCTTGCCGACCAGTGGCAGGTAGGTCGCGGGCGTCACCGTGCCGAAGTCGGCCGACTTCGACACGATGGCGGTGGCGATCTCGGGTGAGCTGTTCGCGGCCACGAACCTGCCGTCGAGGCCGTTCTCCTTGAAGATCCCCTGGGCGACGCCGAACTTCGGCAGGAACGAGGCGGTCAGCGCGGCCGCCGGGCTGGCGACGACGACCTCCATCGCGCCGCTGCCGCCACCAGGATCGTCTCCGTCGTCGCCGCACGCCGCGAGCAGGAGAGCGCCGGCCACGAGCACCGCGAGCGGCCGCCTGAGCCGGTGGACCTTCCGATGTGAACCTGCCATGCCGACCGTCCCTCGATCTCCAGGTGCCAAGACCATAATCATGATTGTATTGATAGTCAACAGGTTTGTTACCTGCTGTTGACGTCGACGACCCCGGATCCGGCCGGTCGGCATGGTCTGTTGGCCGGGGCGACGTCCGCACAGTCTGGGGAATCGCCAGCCAAGTCTTGGCCGGCGTTCAGATCTGCCTCACCCTGAAGGTGCCGGCGCGGGCTCCGTCGATGGCCGCCCGGCGCGGCGGGCACCGGGCCTTAAACGATGGTAATGTTTGTGCGAGATAGAACAGACAGGCACGACGCGTTCCCCGACGATCTTGAGGAGCTGTGCAGTAGATGGCGTCCGGTTCCGTGGTTCAGCGCCCCCAGAAGGCCGCGATGTTCCTCGCCCAGCGGATCATCCGGGACGTGCAGCTGAAGAATCTCAAGCCCGGTGACCACCTGGAGCCCGAGCGCCTGATGCTCGAGAGATACGAGACAGGTCGCGGAACCCTGCGGGAGGCCCTGCGCTTCCTCGAGTTCCAGGGCGTAATCATGATCAAGCCCGGCCCCCGGGGCGGTCCGATCCTCATCGATCCGGATGCCTCTCACCTGGCGAGCACGCTGGTGCTTCTCCTGCAGCTCAAGCAGGCTCCGTTCCGGAGCATCGTCGAGGTGCGGACCGCACTGGAGCCGATGATCAGCCGCCTGGCCGCCGAGCGGATAAGCGAGAAGGCGCTCGACGAGCTCGGGGGCACCATCACCCAGATGCGGGAGCAGCTGGACAACCAGGACGTCTTCCTCGAGGCCAACCAACGCTTCCACGACATCATCGCCTGGTCGTCCGGCAACGCCCTCTTCGGATACATCGTCGACTCGTTGCTCGGGATCCTCGACGGCACCGTGATCGGGATCGACTATCCCAGCCCCCGTCGCGCCGCCATCGTCACCGCGCACGACGAGATCTACAAGGCGTTGCTGGCCCGCGATCCCGAGGCGTGCGAAGACCGGATGCGCGACCACATCAACGCCTACGTCCGCTATGCGGAGAAGAAGTTTCCCGAGGTCATGAATCACGTGATCCGCTGGGACCGTGCACTGCCCTGAGCGGGGACCCACACCGTGCCCCGCCCCGAAACCGGGCGCCGCTCCGCCTGGGTGATTCCGATCTCGACCTCGACGTCGAACCCTGGTCGTCGACCATCACCGGTGGCAGCGGTCACGGCGACGACGCTGCCGGCGACCGTGACGTCCTCCCCACAGACGACGAAATCGTGAAGCCTCACCGGCCCGATCCGCCGCGGGCGGGCCGCCGGGCCGGCCCATTCGAGCAGGAGCCGCTCGAACATCGAGATGACGAACATGATGTCGGCGTACGCCGCGGGCGCACCACCGGCCCGGGCCGCCTCGTTGTCGATGTGGGTCGGCGCGAAGTCCCGGTTGGCCCCGGAAACCATGACGAGACGCTGGAGCGACAGAAACATCCGCAACGGCCCGACGGTGTCTCCCACGGCAACGGTCATCGGTGCTCCCCTTCCGCCGCGAACGGTGTGTAGCAGTAGATCGACGTGCGTTCGACGGCGACGAGCCTTCCGTCCTGGCGGTGGAACTCGAGCGCGAAGTCGACGTACCGGCCGTCACCGACCCGCGTGGCCTTCGGCGTGGTGCGGACGATCGTGTACGTCGTCGTGATGCGGTCGCCGACCCGCAACGGTTCGAGGAACTCGATGTCGACGCTGGCGGTGACCATCTCGGATCCGGGCAGCCCCAGCCGGGTCCACATGTAGGGCGGCAGGAATCCCGGCCGCAACGGCTCCCCGCCCGGCTCCCAGTACGCCGGCATCGCCGCTGTGAGCAGCATCGACCAAGGCGCGATGAGGGACTCGTAGCCCTCCGCGCGGGCCGCGGCCTCGTCGCTGTGCAGCGGCGAGGTCATCTCGTGCGCCTCGACGTAGCGGCGGATCGCGGCGGTCGAGATCTCCTCCGCCCCGACCGTGCGTGCGACCACGACCGCGCCGCCGTCCGGCCCGGGCAGCCGGTCGAGAAGCTCGCTCATCCGCACACTCCCGCCCGGCGCAGCCGCTCGATCTCGCCGTCGTCGTAGCCGAGCTCACCGAGGATCGCGGTGCTGTGCTCGCCGACGCCGGGGGCGAGAGACACCGGCCCGACCGGCCGGCCGTCGAACTGCACCGGGTTGGACACCAGGGCGAACCCGTGATCGGCGCCGCCCGCGCGCCCGATGTAGTCGTTGGCGACGACCTGTGCGTCCTGGACGGTCTCGGCCGCGGTCTGCACAGCCGCCCACGGGCCTTCCATGCCCTCGAAGGCGACGCGCCACTCGTCGAGCGTCCGCGTCGCGAACACCGCGTCCAACGCGTCGACGCACTCCTTGACGTGTCGCGCTCGCACGGCCGCGGTCTCGAAACGGGGATCGGACGCGAGGTCGGGCCGCTCGATGCGGCGACAGAAGTCGGCCCAGTAGCGGTCCGGCTCGATGAAGACGAGGTACAGCCAGCGACCGTCGCGGGTGCGGTAGCTGTTGGTCAGGGCACCGTGGGCCGGGTCGTACCGGCCGCTCGCGCGCAGGATCTCGGAGCCGTAGTACGCGGCCGAGAGGTTGGGGCCGAGCATCCACAGTGCGGTCGAGAGCAGCGACACGTCGACCACCGACGGGCGTCCGGTGCGCTCGCGTCGAAGTAGCGCGCCCGCGATGCCGGCCGCGAGGTTGAAGCCGCTCTGCAGGTCGACCAGGCCGGGTGGCATGGCCGGAGGCTCGTCCGCGCCGAAGGCCATGAGCTGGTCCGCCAGGCTCGGACGCCCCCAGCCGGCCGAGATGTCGTAGCCGCCGAGGTCCGCCTCGGGGCCGCGGGCGCCCTGGCCGGTCGCCTTGGCGTACACGATCGACGGGTTGACCTCCCGCAGGTGTTCGACGTCGATGCGCAGCCGTTGCCGGGCAGGTGTGAGGAAGTTGGTGAGGAACACGTCAGCGGATTCGACGAGCCGCAGAAGCACCTCGCGGCCGGCATCGACGTGCAGGTCGAGCGCGATGCTCCGCTTGCCCCGGTTGGGCAGATGGGTCATCGTCATGGCCGCCGGCTCTTCCCAGGTCGGGGTGAAGCGGATCCGGCGTTGCGGGTCGCCCTTCGGATGCTCCACCTTGACGACGTCGGCGCCCCACTCGGCGCAGACAGCACCGCAGGAGGGCACGAACGTCCAGGTCGAGAGCTCGACGACGTGGATGCCTTCGAGGATGTCGTACATCGTTGTTGTCACCTCACCTGTGTCGAAGCGCGTCGGGGCCGATGGTCGACCCACTCCCACTCGTCGGCCAGCACGGACTCCACCGTCACCGCGTCGGCGGCCGGCGGCTCGGGGCCCTGGACGACCTGGATCAGGCAGCCCTGGGTGGTGCGCGGGGCCAGGTACACCTCCTGCCACTCCGGTGCGGTGCGGTCGGCGCCGATCACCTCGATCCCGTGCCGGGCGAAGGCCGTCTCCGCGTCGTCGAGGCTGGGCGCGAAGAACGTGAGGTGGTGCGGGCCGCCGCCGCGCGCGTCGAGGAAGTCGGCGACCGGGCCGGGCGCGACGGGCTGGAGCAGTTCGACCTTCCCACCGCCCGGGTATGTGAAGTGCAGACTGCGAACGCCCATCCCGCGGTGGGTCCCCCCGGAGCGCAGCGCCCCGCCCAGCAGGCCGCCGTAGAGCGTGGCGGCGGCGCGCAGGTCGTGCACGACGAGACCGACGTGGTCGAGCCGGGCACCGGGCGGCGCCTCCGCCGGATCCAGGAGGCCGATCTCCCACGCGAACTCGCCCAACAGCGCGGAGACGCGCTCGGCGAGCACACCGAGCAGGCCACCTCCGGCGGGACGGTCCGACAGCCCCGCCCGGATGCGTTGCACGGCCTCCCACGCGTCGCGCGTGGCTCCCCGCAGGTCCGCGTCTTCCGAGGCGTCAGGCATGGCTGCCCACCGGCGCCTCGCGCACGGCCCGCTCGTCGCGCCAGCGACGGGACTTGAACTGCTCCTCCGGCATGTCCGCCGGGTCGACGACGCGGATGTCGACGGTGACGCCCACCGCCTGTCTGACCGCGTGGCGCAGCCGTTCGGGATGGTCTGCCACCGCGGACGGTGGCGTCCCGGCCGCGAAGGCGATCGTCACCTCGACCGACTCGCGGCCCCGCTCGTCGCTGTAGACGCGACCGCGGTAGTCGACCACCGGCGAACGCAGCAGGACCGCGTCGACCGCGTCGGGCCAGACGTTCATGCCACGGATCTTGATCATGTCGTCGACCCGGCCGATGGTGCCCGCGGCGTAGCACGACAACGCCCGCCCGCAGCCGCACGAACCCGGCTCCAGGAGCCGGACCCGGTCGGCCATGCGGAAACGGATCGTGGGCTGGCCGCCCGGGCGCAGGGTCGTGACGACGATCTCCCCGGTCTGCCCCGGCTCCACCGGAGTGCCGTCCGGGCCGACCACCTCGATCCAGCACCGGTGGTCGAGCCCGTGGAGCACGCCATGCGCGGGCGCGCCGTCGGCGTCGAGGAGGACCGCCCCGTGCTCGCAGGTGCACATCGCGACGCCCAGGGTCTGGGTGGCGCCCCACCCTTCGCAGACGGTCGCGCCCCAGAACGCCCCGATGTCGTGGGCCCAGCCGGCGCCGTACGGCTCCCCCGACACGAAGACGGCCCGCAGCGACGGCAGGTCCGTCGCCGGTCGCAGCCCCTGCTCCCTGGCCTCGAGCGTCAGGCGGTGCACGTACGACGGCGTGCCCGAGATGCCGGCGCAGGCGAAGCGGTAGAGGTCGCGCAGCCGGTCGGCGGTGCTGCCGGCGAAGGCGTTGACGGGCACGAGCCCGGCCGCGGCGCAGGTCTCCTGGAAGTAGGGCCCGGCCATCGTCTGGCTGTAGGGGATCGTCAGCATCAACCGGTCGCCCGGTCGCAGCCCGGCCCACAGGTACTCGTAAGCGCCCGGGATGCCGAGCCCGGCGAGGTCGTTGCTGTCGCGGGGGTAGATCTCCCGGCCGGCGCCGCTGGTGCCGCTGGTGAGGTGGAGCTGGCGGACCGCGGGATCGGTCGGCGTGGCACCGCCGCCCGGCAGGGTCTGCTGAAACGCGAGAACGTCCTGTTTGGACAGCAACGGCACGTGGCGCCGCACCTCGTCGATCGTGGACAGAAGCTCCGGCCGGACGCCGGCCCTGCCGTAGAACCACGCATACAGCGGCGAGGTCGCGGCGGCGCGCCGGACCGCGGCGACGACCGCGCGTGAGACGAAGGCCCGCAGATCGGCCCGCGTGAGCCGCTCGACGACCGGGTTGGCGACGGACACGGCGTCGCGTCCTCTTCCGGGGTCGGGGATCACGTGCCGTATCCCTTGACCGGCATCTCCTTGTCGTCCTGCCACTGGATCAGCAGCCCCGGAGCCTGGGACACATTGTCCTTGTAGGAGATCTTGCCGAGCGCGCCGTCGAAGCCGGCGTCGCCCACCTGCCGGAGCGCGTCGTTGATCGCCTGCCGGTCGGTGCTGTTGGCCTGCTTGAGGGCGCGGGCGAGGAACCAGACCTCGTCGTACGCCGCCGCCGCGTAGTTGTTGGGCGGTGCGTTGAACATCTTCCGGTAGAGGTCGACGAACTTCGTGGCTTCCCCGGTCTCGACGAGGTTGCTGAAGTTCGTCGGCCAGACGACGCCGTAGCCCTGTTCCTTGATCGGGTTGATGGCGCCGGCCATGCCGATCGAGCCGCCGACGATGCCGCCGAAGTTGGCGCGGCGCAGGGCCAGCACGATCGCGTTGTTGGCGGTGCCGGACGCCAGGACCACGACAGCGTCGGGGTTCTTGGCGACGACCTTGGAAACGACACCGGAGGCGTCGGTGGCCGACGTCGGCGACGCCTCGTTGGCGACGATCGTCAGCCCGGTCTCCTGGGCCAAGGGCGGCCACACCGACTGCGCCCACTTCTGGGTGCTGGAGACGTCGGAGTTGTAGATGATCGCGATGTTCTTCGCGTTCTTGTCGCGGAGGTACTCCGCCTCCCAGTGGAAGTACTGCTCGGCGGGCGGCGTCGCGGCCCAGACGTACGTGCTGCCCTGGGCGAACTCGCCGCTGCTCGACAGGTAGATCATCGGCACCTTGGCCCGCTCGGCGAGCGGCGCCTCCGCGGCGACGACCGTGGAGAGGATGGAGCCCAGCACCACGCTGGCGTTGGACTGGATCGCCTGGTTCAACAGGGCGACGCCCTGCGCCGGCTGGCTGCCGGTGTCCTTGAAGTCGATCTCCATCTTGGACGACCCCAGGAACCCCGAGCTGTTGATCTCCTCGAGGGCGACCTTCTGCCCGTTCTCGCTCGCCTGGCCGGCGGGGCCGGCGAAACCGCTGGTCTCCGAGATGGACACGACCTTGACCGTGGCGGGCAGGCCCGCCGAGCCGGATCCGCCGCCGGTGGTGTCACCGCCGCAGCCGGCGGCGGTAAGCGCCGCGGCGACACCGGCGGCGAGCAGAAGCGTCGGCCGCGTGCGCAGATATGTGTTCACGAGCACCGTCCTCATCATTGAGTCTCTGGACCGGCCGGGGTCAGCGGCCGGCGGTTCGGTTGTCCGGAGCGCCCAGGTCGACGAAACCGCTGAGCGTGCCCAAGCCGGTCTTCACCCGGCCGGTCGTGTCGACCTCGGTGATCTCGCCGCGCTCCATGACGATCGCGCTGGTGGCCAACTCCTGGGCCATGGCCGCGTTCTGCTCGACCATCAGCACCGCGATGCCCGAGGCGGCGATGGCCTGCACCGTCGACATCACGATGTCGACGGCCACCGGCGCCAGCCCCATCGACGGCTCGTCCATCATCATGAGTTTGGGCGAGCTCATGAGCGCCCGGCCGAAGGCCAGCATCTGCTGCTCGCCCCCGCTCAGCAGGCCGGCCTGCCGGTTGCGGCGCTCGGCCAGCACGGGGAAGCGGTCGTAGACGTCGCTCAACGACTGCGTCTTCTCGCTCCTGACCGTGCGGGCGTACGCGCCGATCAGGAGGTTGTCCTCGACCGACAGAGGGCTGAAGATGCGGCGGCCCTCGGGCACGAGTGCGATGCCGGCCCGGCTGATCCGGTGGGTCCGCCAGCGGGTGATGTCGGCGCCTTCGAAGACCACCCGACCGCCGGCCTTGGGCACCAGCCCGACCACCGAGCGAAGCAGCGAGGTCTTGCCGGCGCCGTTGGGACCGAGCACCACGACGACGTCGCCGTTGCCGACCGCGCCGGAAAATTTCTGGACGGCCGTGACCGCCCCGTAGCGCACCACGACCTCGGAGATCTCAAGCAACGCCACGACGACCCCTTCCCAGGTAGGCCTCGACGACGCGCGGCTCGCGCACGCAGTCGGTCGGCTTCCCGGACGCGATGAGCCGGCCGGAGTCCAGCACGTACAGGTGGTCGCAGATGTCGACCATCATCTTGAGGTCGTGCTCGACGAGGACCTGGGTGACGCCCTCGCCGCGCAGGCGGACCAGCAGCGCGCCGATCTCGTCGCGCTCCGCGCGGTTCATACCGGCGGTCGGCTCGTCGAGGAGCAGCAGGCGCGGTTCGGCAGCGAGCGCGCGGGCGATCTCGACCTTGCGCTGGGTGCCGTAGGAGAGACGAAGCGGTGGCTCGTGCCGCACGTCCATGAGGCGCAGCCGGTCCAGCGCCGCCTCGGCCCGCGCCCGCACCTCGACCTCCCGCTGGCGGGTCCACCAGGGCATCAGCCACTGCTTGACGAACGACGACCCGTAGACGGACTGGTCGGCACCGAACATCGCGTTCTCCAGGACGGAGAACCGGGGCATCAGCCGCACCGTCTGGAACGTGCGAGCGAGTCCCATCTGCGCGACCTGCACCGGTGACCGCCGCATGACGTCCCGGCCGCCGATGTGGATGCTGCCGGACGTCAGAGCGAGCAGCCGCGACACGGCGGCCAGCAGCGTGCTCTTGCCCGAGCCGTTCGGCCCGGCCAGCCCGTACAGCCCTCCGCTGTGGACGGTGAGGGACACGCCGTCGAGCGCCTTCACGCCGCCGAGGTTGACCGCGGCGTCCCGGACGTCGAGGCTGGGCACCGCGTCGGCCGGCACGCCGGACCCACGTTCGGGTCGGGTGGGGGTGTAGGTCATTCCCGTCATCCCTTCGCCCGGCCGGCGTCGACCGTCGCGAGCGGTCCGCCCGGCGGTGGTGGTCCGCCCGGCGCGTCGCTCGGGGAGGCGCCGGGCCGGAGCCGGCGTCCCGGCCCGGCGACGCGCAGCCAGATCCAGCGCAGGGCGCCGAGCACGCCTTCCGGCGCGTACATCACGACGAGCACCAGGACGACGCCGTAGACGAGGTGTTGGTATTCGCCGATGGTCGCGGCGAGCGACGGAAGCCACGTGATGATCACCGCGCCGATCACCGCGCCGACCCACGACGACGTGCCGCCGATGACGGCCATCGTGAGCGTCGTGATGATGAGCGTGAAGCCGGCCGAGGTCGGCTGCACCGTGCTGAAGGTCAGCACGTACAGCGAGCCCGACAACGCGCCGAGCGCCGCGGAGATCGCGAAGACCAACCGCTTGCGCTGTTTGAGGTCGACGCCGACGCTCATGACCAGTTCTTCGCTGGCCTTGATGCCGACGAGGGCCCGGCCGACCGCCCGCCGCTCGAGTTGGCTGACGACCAGGACCGCGATCGCCGCGGCGGCGAGCAGCCCGCCGGTGCCGACGCCGATCGGCACGCCGAGCAGGCCGAGCGCGCCGCCGGTCAGGTCGCCGCCGTTGGTGACCACCACGGTCAGGATGAGGTCGAAGGCGAACGTCACCATGCCGAGATACAAGCCGCGCAACCGGATCAGCGGGGCCGAGATCAGGTAGGCGACCAACCCCGACCCGACGATCATCAATACGATCGCCAGCGGCACCGGCCAGCCCCGGATGACGAGTATGCCCGCGCCGTAGGCGCCGATGCCGTAGAACCCGATGCTGGCGAAGCTGAAGACGCCCGAGCGCAGCGCGATCTGCACACTGATCGCGAGCGGGATGCTGATCAGCAGGCCCTGGACCAGGGTGAGGTGGGCGAAGTACCAGGAGGTCATACCCGTTCCGCCAATCCCTTGCCCACCACGCCCTGCGGGCGCAGCAGGATGACCAGCAGGATGATCGCGAAGGAGATCGCGTCCACCCAGGACCCGGAGGTCTGGGAGATGACCAGCGTCTCCGTGCCGGCGAGCACGACGGCGCCGATCAGGGTGCCCCAGACGCTGCCCACCGAGCCCAGGATGATGATGGCGAACCCCTTGAGCATGAACGGTTCTCCGCTGCCGGGAGTGAGCGCACCGAGGTAGATCACCAGCAGCATGCCGGCCAGGCCGGCCAGCGAGCCGGCGATCAGCATGGTGAACGCGGACAAGGTCCGGGTGTTGACACCCATCAGCTCGGCCGTCTCGCCGTCGAACGCCACCGCCCGCAGCGCCCGGCCGGTCCGGGTGCGCGAGACCCACAGCGCCAGCGCGACGCACAGGGCCAGGCCCAACACGATGATCGCTATCTGGATCTTGGAGATCTGGGCGCCGCCGGCAAGACGGAAGGTCGACGACTCGAGGTGCCCGATGCCGAAGGGACTGTCGTGGGTGTAGGCGACCGCGAGGGTCACCGGGATGCCGGCCGCGCCGACGCCGGCTATCAGCGTGAGCAGTTCGGCCTGGCGCTTGTCGGCGACCTTGGCCCGGATGTGTCGGAAGACGACCACGTCGAGCAGCAGCGTGAGGAAGCCGGCCGCCCCGACGCCGATCACGAACAGCAGCCAGAGTGGCAGGGTGAAGTACTGCGTCACGACGTACGCGGTGAAGGCGGCGAACATCATCAGGGCGCCGTGTGCCAGGTTGAGCACGTCCAGCGCACCCCAGGAAAGCGTCAGTCCGAGGCTGAACAGGACGTACACCGCACAGAGCACCGCTCCGTTGATCAGTTGTTGCGTCATCCTGGCTCCTCCGGCTGGGCGGGTGTGACGACCAGGTTTCCAATTAGTGATAATGGTATGAAGGAAACTAGGAAGTCAAGGAGTCAATCCGCGCAACGGCGGCGCTCACTCCGGGGCACCACCGGACTCGCGCACCCTGATCGCCTGCACGGGGCAGTTGGCGACGGCGTCGTCCGTGCTCGCGCGCAGGGCCGCCGGGACCGGGTCGAGCAGGACGACCGCCCGCTCGTCGTCGTCCACGTCGAAGACTTCGGGCGCGTACACGAGGCACAGCGCGTGGCCCTCGCAGGCGACCCGGTCGACCTCCACCGTCACGTCGGTCATACGACCTCTCCTCTCATGCCGCGGCCAGTTCCCGCACCGCGCCGGCGATCTCGCCGAACGACGCGCCGGCGGCCAGCCGCGTCCGCAGGCTGAGCACCTGCTTCGGCCGGCCGATGCCCAGCACGGCGGTGGCCCGGCGTCCGTCGCCGTAGGCCGCGAGCAGCGCCCGGCCGTCGGCACCGACGGCCACCTCGACCTCGTCGCCGGGGCGGGGCAGGCCGAAGCACTGCAGCTTCGTCCGGCACTGGTCGCTCCAGAAGTAGTGCAACGGGTCGAGCGGCTGACGCTCGTCGCGCGGCGCGAGGATGTTGCGGGCCACGGTCACGGCCTGCGCGCCCGTGGTGGTCCAGTGCTCGACCCGCACAGGAGCCTCCGCGCCCGGATAGCGCCACGCCGCGGCGTCGCCGACCGCGTAGACGTCCGGCGCCGAGGTCTCACCGCGTGCGTCGCACACGATCCCGTCGTCGACGACCAGGCCGGAGTCGCGCAGCCAGTCGACGGCCGGCCGTACCCCGATGCACACGGCGACCACGGCGGCGTCGACCGTGCGGTCGTCCGACAGCACGAGATGGTGACCGGCGCCGTCGGCCCGGACGTCGTTGACGGCGGTGCCGCAGCGCACGTCGACGCCGTCGGCCAGGTGCAGGTCGCGGACATGACCGCCGACCGCGCCGCCGACCGCGCCGAAGAGCGGGGTCGGCGCGGCCTCGATGAGGGTGACGGGGACTCCCGCGGCCGCCGCCGCCGAGGCGATCTCGCATCCCATGAAGCCGGCGCCGACGATCGCGAGGCGCGCGTGTCCGTCGATCGCCCGGCGCAGCCGTACGGCGTCGTCGTAGTCGCGGAGGGTGTACGACCGGTCGGCCAGCAGCGCAAGACGGTTGGGGCGGGTGCCGGTGGCCAGCACGGCCGCCGTGTACGGCTGCCGGGTGCCATCGTCCAGGACGACCGCGCGGCCTTCGGTGTCCAGGGCCACCGCCCGCCGTCCGAGCACCAGCTCGCACACGTCACCGTACGAGTCGGGCGCGCGCAGGAACGGCGCCTGCGACAGGTGCTCGCGATCGAGGAGCCGCTTGGACAGGGGCGGGCGGTCGTACGGCGCCACCCGTTCGTCGGAGACCAGCACGAGCTCGCCGTCGTACCCGAGGCGGCGCAGCGACTCCACGGTGCGCAGCCCGCCGAGCCCGCCGCCGACGACCACGATCCGCCGTTGCGCGGTGGTCATCCGGCTACACCGTCCACACCAGGGGTAGCGCCCGCAGGCTCAGCTGGTGGCCGCGCTCGACGAGGTCGGCGCCGGGGGCGACGGCGTAGTCGGGGACCTGGCGGTGCCACTCCCGTACCGCGACCTCGATCTCGTGCCGGGCCAGGTGCATGCCGAGGCAGCGGTGCGGCCCCGCGCCGAAGCCGAGGTGGTGCCCGGTGTTGTCGCGGTCCAGGCGGAAGTCGTCGGGGTCCGCGAACGTGCGGGGGTCCCGGTTGGCCGACGCGATGCCCAGCCAGACGATGTCGCCGGCCTTCATCGGCAGGCCGTGGAAGTCGACGTCCCGGAGCACGAGCCGACCCTCCTGGAGGATCAGCGAGTAGAGCCGCATGAACTCCTCGATCGCCCGCGGCACGAGGTCGGGGTTCGCCACGAGCAGCCGGCGGTCCGCCGGGTGCCGGGCGAGGTGGGCGAACACGTAACCTATCCCGCTGCGCGTCGTGTCGAGTCCGGCGGTGACCAGCGACAGGCAGACCGTCTTGAGGTCTTCGTGGCGGAGCCACCGAGGCCCGATCTCGGGGTGCAACATCCGGCTGAGGAAGTCGGTCTCCGGGTCGCGCGGGTGGCGGCGCCGGTCGGCGATCGCGTCGTCGAAGTAGTCGAGGATCGCGGCGACCGCCGCCTCCGCCTCCGGTCCTTTGTAGAGGTTGGAGAACAGCGCGCCGACCCAGTCCAGGAACTTCGGCCCGTCGGCGACCGGCATCCCGATCGTGGCGAGGAACATCTCGGTCGGATATCGCAGTGCGAACCCGCTGACGAGGTCGGTCGCACCGAGGGGTGCGATCTCGGCGACGAGTTCGCGCGCCCGCTCCTTCGCGAGGCCGTCCAGGTTGCGGACGGCGGCCGGGGAGAACCAGCGGTTCAGCACCCGGCGCAGCCGCAGGTGCTCCTCGCCGTCGAGGTTGTTGGGCATGAAGCGGACCTTGCGGTCGGGGCTGAGCGCGTTGGAGACCGCGTTGGAGAAGTACTCCGGCATCTGGATGGCTTCGAGCACGTGCTCGTACCGCGTGATCATCCAGAACGGGCGATCCGTCGTCTCGTTGCGGTAGAAGGGCGCGGCCTCCCGCTCCCCCGAGGCCGTCGCGTAGTGCGACAGGATCGGGCCGTCATGGCGGTAGTCGGTGTGGCTGACCGGGCACGTCAGCGGTCGGTCGGAGGTCACGTGGGCCACTCCTCGTCGCGTCGTCGTCTGCTACCGGAGCACCAGCGGCAGCCTGGTGAGCGCCCGGGCGATGTGGCGGTCCTGGAACACCAGCGGCCGGGCCGGATCCAGGTCGACCGTCGGGAAGCGGGTCACCAGTTGCTTGAGCACGACCTGCCCCTCCAGCCGGGCGAGGGTCGACCCGAGACAGCGGTGGACGCCACCGCCGAACGCCAGGTGTGGGTTCGGCCGCCGGTCGAAGTCGATTCGGTCGGGATCGGAGAACACCGCCGGGTCGCGGTTGGCCGCGCCGATGAGCGCCACCACGGCCTCCCCCCGGCGCAGCGGCTTCCCGCCGATCTCGACGTCTTCGTAGATCCAGCGGGGCGGTGGCGCCTGGGCAGGGCTGGCCCAGCGCAGCAGTTCCTCGGTGGCCGGCACCACCCACCGGTCGGGGTCGGCGGCCAGTTGGTCGAAGCGGTCGCGCTGCTCCATGAGCCCGAGAGTGCCGACGCCGAGCAGGCCCATGGCCGGTGACTGCCCGGCCTGCAGAAGCGTCGACACCGTGCCGTACAACTCGGGCTCGGACATCCGGTCCGCGTCGGCCGCGGCCACGATCGCGCCGATGACGTCGTCGGTCTCGCCGCGGCGCCGGGCCGCGAACAGGTCGTCGAGGTAGCCGGCGAAGCCGCTGGCGCCCTCGGCCGCCACGAACACCCGGTCGAACGACCCGTCGACGTCGAAGCCCTGCATCAGCCGGTCGGACAGGCTCAGCACCGTCTCACGGTCCTGCGGCGGTACGCCCATCAGCTCCGACATCACGATCAGCGGCAGCCGGTGGGCCAGGAGCGCGGCGAAGTCGAACCGCCCGGCCGCGGTGGCCTCGGTCTCGATGTCGTCGAAGAGGTCGCCGACGATCCGTTCGAGGCGCGGCCGGAACTCGGCGATCCGCCTGGGCGTGAAGTATCCGGCGATGACCGCGCGGACCCGGGCGTGGTCGGGGTCGTTCATCGCGGTCAGGAACGATCTCCGCAGGGCGAAGTAGGGCTGGGTCGCGGCCGGTGCGCCCGCGCCGAAGTCCCACCCGAGCCCGGCCGGGGTGGCACCGAGGGCCTCCGGCCGGTCGACGCTGAGGCGGAACAGCGCCGAGCAGTCGGCGTGGCGGAAGAGATACCAGAGGCCGGGCAGGCGGGGGTCGCTCGGCAGGCCCCAGTGGACCGGGTCGTGCGACCGGTACTCGGCGAACAGCGCGTACGGGTCCACCGAGTGGTCCAGGGCGAGGTCGAACCGCGGCAGTGTGTTGCCCTCGAGGTTGGCCGCGGCCCGGTCGGTGTCGATCGCGAACGTCACTGTCGCTCCCTTCGCATCGCGTCTAGGCTAATGATGCACATAGAATTTGGTCAAGAGTCCGCCGCGGTCCGCGCGCCGCGGAACGTCAGGAAATGATCCGCATGTCGTCGCGGAGGTCGTTGGTGAGCTTGACGATCTGACTCAGCGTGGCGCCGAGCTCCTCGACCTGCGGCAGATCGGCCAGCCCGTTGACGACCTGGGAGAACGTCGGCAGGTCCTCCCACCGGGCCCGTGTCCAGCGCACCCGGCCGGCACCGCTCCAACGGCTCATGATCTTCTGCTGGTACACCCCGGCCGGAATCATGATCACTTCGTCGACCGCCGCCTTGCCGATCTCGGTCGTGCTCGGGATGTACTTGTAGTTGAACCGCGGCCGCAGCGCCAGACCGGTCGACGGGTCGGCCAGTTCGGTTCCGGCCTCACGGTCGTACGGCCACGGTGGCACGCTCGCCCCGTCGAGGCGCAACCGCGCGAACTCGAAGCCTTCCCAGCTCGCCGCGCAGACCACGCCGCCGTCCTCGTCGGTCGGGTCGGGCACGTCGGCGAACAGCTTCGGGTGGCCGGCCTCGTCCCGGCCGACGATGATCGGATCGGCCTTGTTCTCCCACATCACCGCGACGAAGTCGCCCTCGGTCCCGGCGCCCCGGTGGACGGCCCGGAACAGCACCTCGAAGTAGTTGTAGCCGCGACCGGCGAGCCAGGGGAACCCGAGGTTCTGCAGCACCCGGACGGTCACGACCGGGTCGGGCGCGGGCTTGAACGGCGCGGGTAGCACGGCGGCCAACCGCGCGGGATCGGTGCGGTACGCACACGTCAGCAGGTTGGTGCGGATGGGCTCACCGGTGAAGCGGCGGCCGTCGGGACCTTGCCGCGGTCCGAGCGACGGGCCGAATCCGACCGGCATCCGGTACATGTGCGTCACGGCGTCCTCCGGGGGTCGAAAGGGTCGGCTATCCGGCGTGGACCGGACAGCCGGTCGGGGCGGCGTGGCGGGCGGACGGGCGGGCACGCAGCACGACGGGGAACCGCGCGAACCGCATCGTGGCGGTGTTGTCGCGAAACACGGGCGGGTCGTCCGGGTCGAGCGCCGGGTCATACCGGAGCACCTCCTGGAGCAGCCGGGTGAGGACGCCGGCCGGAACGTCGTCGCGCTCCACCGAGCCGTTTCCGGCGCCCACCGCGACCTGCCGGCCGAGGCACGTGTGCGCGCCGTCGCCGAAGGCCAGCCCGTAGGCGGCGGTCCGGGTCGGCAGGCTCCGGTAGGGGTCGAACACGTCCGCCGTCGGGCCGAACACGCTCTCGTCCCGGTTGGCCGCGTTGAGGTCGAGCAACAGCTGCTCGCCGGCCGCGTACCGCCGCCCGCTCGGCAGTTCGACGTCCCCCAGCGCGAGGCGCAGCAGCGCCGGCACGGTCGGGTGCAGCCGCAGCCCCTCGCTCACCGTCCGCTGCAGGAACGACAGGTCGCCCACCTTGGCCCGGTCGGCCGGGTGCGCGTCGAGGTGTCCGAGCACCTCCCGCAGCACGTGCGGCGCCAGGTGCGTGGTGGTGTTGGCCGAGGCCGTGACGTAGAAGATGACCTCGCGCAACAGCTTCTCGGTCTCCCAGTCGCCATAGTTGCGCAGCAGCAGCGTGGTGAGGTCGTTGGGAACGTCGTCCGGCCCGATCTCGCCCCGCTCGACCGCGGTCAGCAACCGCCGTCGGCGCTCCAGGGCCGGCCGGAAGAAGCGCTCGCCGAACCGGTCCTTGGCGGCGACGGCCGCGGCGACCACGGACCCGGGGTCGCGGGTGGCCCACTCGGCCGAGGAGCCCTCACCGAAGTGCTCGGCCAGGTCGCGCAGTTCGTCGACGTCGTCCGGGCCGTGCAGGTCGTCGATGCCGACCACTTTGGCGGTCACCCGCAGCAACGCGTCCCGCATGATCCGCATGATGTCCACCCGTACGCGCGCCGGGTCGCCGTCGAACGCGGCCTCGAGCAGCTCGCGCAGCGCGGGCACCACGGTGTCGATCTCGTAGACCATCAGCTGGGCACGGGAGAACATCACGACCTCGGTGCGGCGGCGGCGCAGGTGCTCCCCGACGCTCAGCGTCATGAGCGTGCCCTCGAGCAACGGCCCGCTCACCCGGACGAACATCGACGGCCAGAACCGCGACGAGCGCAGCACCTCCTGCACCTCGTGGTAGGCCGCGACGCGGGTCATGGCGGCGTGGTCGGCGCGCGCGACGGCGCCTCCGGGCGGCGGAAGTGTCATGCGCCCTCCAGCACGATCGCGAGCTCCGGACAGCTGGCCTCGGCCGCTCTGGCACCGTCCAGTTCGGACGGTGTCAGCTCGTGCGCCTCGGCGACGGCCTTGCCGTCGTCGCGCAGGGCGAAGAGGTCCGGGGCCGTGCCGGCGCAGACGCCGTGCCCCTGACAACGCTGGGCTTCCACCTGGACCCTCACCGCGTCTCCCGACCATAAACGAACACGAGTGTACGTTTATGGAGCGTACGAGCCGCCGCGGACTCCTGGCAAGCGGCCGGTGGGCGATACTTTCTGCCTATGGAGCGAAGTCCCACGGCCGAGGGCGTCATGCGCAGCATCCCCGGCGGGGACGGGCGGGCGTTGCGCAGCGACGGCCGCCGCAACCGCGACCTCGTGGTGCGGGCCGCGCTCGAGATCTTCGCCGAACGCGGCCTGATGGGCACCGTCGAGCAGATCGCCGAGCGGGCCGGCGTCAGCCGCGCGACCGTCTACCGCAGCTTCCCCACCCGCCAGGCACTGCAGGTCGCGGTCGCGACGAGCCAGTTCGAACAGATCCACCGGATCGCCCTGCACGCCCAGCGACACTCCACGCCACGCGGGGCCGGCCTGGTCGACTTCGTGTTCGGCGCGTTCGAATACAACCAGGCCAACCGGCTCTACCTGGAGCTGTTCGACGGCCTCCCGACGCCCGAGATGGCCGGCGTCCACGCCGCCTCGCGGCGGACCATCGCGGAGCTCACCGACGAGAGCCGAGCGGCCGGTGTGATCCGGCCGGAGGTGACCGACGAAGACGTCGCGATCTTCTGCAGCGGCCTGTCGACGCGGCTGGCCGCCGACCAGACGTCGACCCCGGCCGACTGGCGGCGGATGGCCCGTTACGTGCTGATCGGCCTCGGCGTGCCCGACCGGCTGCTGCCTCCCCGCCGCAGCCCGCAAACGGCCGCCGTCTGACGCCCGAGCCGTCGGTCGCTCAGGACGGGTCGGGGAAGACCGGCGGCCGCTTCTCCAGGAACGCGCTCGCACCCTCGACCATGTCGGGGCTGCCGATCGCCTGGGTCAGCATGCCGAGCCCGGTGGTGAACGAGTCCCGGGCCGCATTCCACCAGACGTTCGAACTGATCTTGGTGATCTCCAGGTAACGCGGGCTCAGCGCCTCGATCTCGGCGCAGACCTCGCGGACCCGGTCGTCCAGCGCCCCGTCGTCGACGACCTCGTTGACCAGCCCCAGGCGCAGCGCCTCTTCCGCGCTGTAACGCCGGCACAGCATGGCCATCTCCTTGGCCCGTTTCTCGCCGATCTGCACGGAGAGCACGTTGGTCGCCCCGGTGACCGGCGCACTGCCGACCCGCGGCCCGGTCTGGCCGAAGGTGGCCGAGCGGGCGGCGACCGCGAGGTCGCACGCGACCACGAGCTCGTTGCCACCACCGGCGGCCGCACCGCCGACCGCCGCGATCACCGGACGCGGACACTGGCGCACGGCGTCGAAGAGGCGCAGCGACGCCCGGTAGAGACCGCGCATCGCCTCCGGCGTCGGTGCGGCCAGCCCGGTGAGGGCACCACCCGCACAGAAACTCCCGCCGGATCCGGTGATGACCACCGAGCGCGCGGTGGCGGCGGCCTCCAGGGCGTCGGCGATGGCATGGGCCATCGGCGCGTCGTAGGCGTTCCGGCGCTCGGGCCGGTTGAGCCGGATCCACACCGTCGAACCCGAACGCTCGACGTTCACGTCCGCCACGTCATCCTCCGCTCCGGAAATGGGGCATGACCTCGTCCCGGAAGAGGGCGAGGGTCTTGAGCGCGCGATCCTGCGGCAGGTCGTACCACTGCATCCGCAGGATCACACAGGTCACGCCGAGGCTCTCCAGCGCCCTCAGCCGCCGTACGCACTCCTCGGGGGTGTCGAAGACGTAGGAGTGCGCCGCGACCTCGTCGGCCGCGTTGTCGTCGACGAGTTGCCGGTAGCTCGCGGTCGCGTCGGGGGCGTTGAAGGCGCTGTACGCCCGGGTCAGCGCCCCGCGCGCCTGCCGGCCGACCCGCATCGCCTCCTCGGGATCGTGGTCGAGGACGAGTTCGCGGCGGACGACCACGTCCCGGCCGGCGGGGGCGCCAACGGCGGCGATCTCGGCCCGGTACCACCGCAGCACGGTGGCCAGCCGCTCCGGCGTGACGTGTGGGGGGATGATCCAGGCGTCGCCCAGCCGGGCCGCCCGGCGTGCCCCGGCGCGGTGCGCCCCGGCGCCGATCCAGACGGGCGGGCCACCCGGGCGCACGGGCGTCAGGCTGATCCGCTGGCCCTTGAGCGTGTAGTGCTCGCCGACCGCGGTCAACGCGACGCCCGACCAGAGCCCGCGGACGATCCGCACCGACTCCTCGAACCGGGAGACCCGCTCGTCGAGGGGGATGCCGAAGGACTCGAACTCGTTCTCCCGGTAGCCCAGCCCGAAGCCCGCCACCGCGCGCCCGCCGCTGATGTGGTCGAGGGTCGCGTAGGTCTCGGCCACCTCGACCGGGTGGTGCAGCGGCAGGATGAACATGTTGGTGCCGATCTCCATCCGGCCCGCGTCGGCGGCGAGCGCGGCGAGCGTCGGGACCGGTTGCAGCGTCGGCATGTTGCCGAGGTAGTGCTGCAGCAGCCAGACCGACGAGAAGCCGGCGTCGGCCGCGGCCGCCACCTGCTCCCGCATCGGCGCGATCATGTCCGCCGGCCGTACGGTCGGCGGGAAGTCGTTCTGCACGGCCAGCCCGAATCGCACGCCACCACCCCTTCCGGTCGCCGTCGGTCAGGAGTAGTGCTTCGGCAACTGCTTGGCCAGCGCGTCGAGGAGCACCTCGGTCGAGCCTTCGTAGATCCGCATCGGTCGGGCCTCCCGGTAGAGCCGCTCGATCGTCGCGCCGCGCACGAGCCCGAACCGGCCCATCACCTGCACGCACCGGTCGACCACCCGGCCCGCGGTCTCGGTCGCGCCGATCTTGGCCATCGACGACAGGTGCAGGGCGGCACGCGGGTCGCGGGCCGCCGCGGCGGCCGCCCGGTAGGTCAGCGCGCGGGCCATCTCGATCTCGGTCCACGACGTGGCCAGCAGCGACGGCACAGGCCCGAGCCGGGACAGCGGCACGCCGAACTGCTCCCGGCCGGTCGTGTGGCGCACCGCCTCGCGCAGGGCCGCGTCGGCGAGCCCGACGGCGGCGCCGGCCACCGACACCCGGAACGTCGCGAGCGTGGCCAGCATCAGGCGGAACCCGTCGCCGGGCGTGCCGACGAGGTGGTCGGCCGGCACCCGTACGCGGTCGAGGACCACGTCGCCGAGGACGTGCGGCGCGATGATCTGGTGCGGTCTCTCCACCGTGACGCCCGGTGTGCCGGCGGGGACGACCACCAGCGAGTACTCGTCGCCAGCCCGGGCCAGCACCACGTACACGTCGGCGTCGCCGGCGTTGGTGATGAACGACTTCCGGCCCTCGATCACCAGGTCGTCGCCGTCGCGGGTGAGCGTGGTGGTCACGGCCCGCAGGTCGGAGCCGACGTCGGGCTCGGTCAGGCCGAGCGCGGCGATCGCCTCCAGCCGGCCGATCGCCCCGAGCCAGCGCTCCTGGACAGCCGGCGTGCCGCCGACGCCGATCGCGTACCCCCCGATGCCCTGCATGGCGAACAGCGAGTCGAGGTGGGCGCTGACCGCGGCCAGTTGTTCGCGGACAACGGTGACGGCCAGCGAGTCGACCCGCTCCTGGCGGCCGCCGAACCGGCCCGGCACCATCAGCCCGGTGAGCCCGCTCCCCGCCAGGGCCGCCCGCATCTCCGGGTCGACGTCGTCGCGCTCGTCGGCCACCACCGCGTGCTCGCGCACCGACCCGGCGAGTGTCGCCGCCTCCGCCCGCAGGCTCAGGTACTCCTCCGGCAACTCGAAGAGCACATCGGCCTCCCGGGTACGCGCACGGCTGAATCATGATTACTATAGCAATAGATCAACCCACCGGGAGGTGCGCATGACCGCAGGGTTCGCCGGTACGCCGTTCGACCTCACCGGAAAGGTAGCGCTGGTCACCGGGGGCAGCCGGGGTCTGGGTGCGGCGATCGGCCGCGGCCTCGCACTGGCCGGGGCCGACATCGTGGTGGCCAGCCGCGACGTCGAGTCCTGCCGCGAGCAGGCCGCGCTCATCACGCGCGAGACCGGCCGGGCGACGCTGGCCCACGGCGTGCACGTCGGGCACTGGGACGAGCTGCCCGGCCTGGTCGACGCGGCCTACCAGCGGTTCGGCCGGGTCGACGTGCTGGTCAACAACGCCGGCATGTCGCCGGTCTACGACAGGCTCGACGAGGTGAGCGAGGACCTGTTCGACAAGGTGGTCGCGATCAACCTCAAAGGCCCGTTCCGGCTCTCCGCGCTCGTCGGCGCCCGGATGGCCGCGGGCGACGGCGGCACCATCGTCAACATCTCCAGCACGGTCGGCCTGCGGCCGCGGGCCGGGGTGCTGCCCTACGCCGCGGCCAAGGCCGGGCTCAACAACCTCACCGTGGGGCTGGCACACACGTACGGGCCGACGGTGCGGTGCAACGCGGTGGTCTGCGGGACGTTCCTCACCGACGCGAGCCGCCACTGGGACGCCGACGCGTTCGCGGCCCGGGCGGCGACGTTCGCGCTGGGCCGCGGCGGGCAGCCCGACGAGGTCGTCGGCGCGGTGCTCTACCTCGCGTCCGCCGCTTCCAGCTTCACGACCGGGGCGCTGATCACGGTCGACGGCGGTCAGCCGTAGCCGCGGTCACGCAGGCGTCGCGCAGCGCGGCCCGCTCTCCCGCGTCGAGGCCCAGCACCTCGCTCAACACGTCGTCCGTGTGCTGGCCGATCGCCGGCACCCCGTCGTAGCCGGGCGCCGCCGAGCCGGCGAGGTGCAGGACCGGGCCGGGCATCAGGACCCGGCCGAGCACGTCGCTTCCGGTGACCTCGACCAGGGTCCGCTCCCGGAAATGCGGGTCGGCCACGATGTCGCGGGCGTCGTTGACGGCAGACGCGACCACCTCGTGCCGTTCCAGCACCGCGAGCACGTCGGCCCGCGACCGGGCGGCCACCCACCCGCTCACCTCGGCCTGGATCTCCTCGTTGTGCTCCATCCGGGCGGTGTTGGTGGCGAACCGCGGGTCGGCCAGCAGGTCGGGCCGCCCCATGGCCGCGAACAGCCGCTCGGCGATCGTCTGGTTGGAGGCGGCGATCGACAGCCAGCCACCGTCGGCCGCCCGGTAGATCCCGCGCGGAGACGCCGACCCGGTGCCGTTGCCCACCCGGCCCTGGACCTCGCCGGTCGCCTGGTAGCGGAGGATGGTGTCGCCCACGATGAACATCAGCGGCTCGTAGAGGGCCACGTCGACCTCCTCGCCGGTGCCGGTCCGCTCCCGGCGGTAGAGCGCCATCGCGGTGCCCATCGCCGCGGCGATGCCCGCGATCGAGTCGGCGAACCCGAACGGCGGCGAGGTCGGCGGAGTCTCGGGCCACCCGTTGACGAACGCGAAGCCGCTGCCGGTCTCCGCGACCGTGCCGAAGCCCGGCCGTTCCCGGTACGGACCGGTCTGGCCGAAGCCCGAGATCCGGGTCAGCACCAGGCCCGGGTTGTCGGCGGCGAGGACCTCGTAGCCCATCCCCCAGCCCTCCAGGCGGCCCGGACGGAACGACTCGATGACCACGTCGAACGCGGGCGCGAGGCGGCGCACCAGGGCCCGCCCCTCGGCGTGGCGCAGGTCCACCGCGACCGAGCGCTTGCCGGCGTTGAGGCGACAGAAGCCCAGCGACAGCCCGTCCTTCTGCGGCGTCCAGTGCCGGGCGTAGTCCCCCGTGCCCGGGTCCTCGACCTTGACCACGTCGGCCCCGAAGTCGCGCAGCATCCGGCCGGCCGTGGGGGCGGCGTACATGGTGCCGAGCTCCAGTACCCGGATGCCGGCCAGCGGCCGCCCGCTCATCGGCCGTCACCGCCGGCGTGGGTCGCGAGCCACTCCACCGCGGTGTCGTAGTGGGCCCGGTCGACGTGGACGCCCTCGTAGCGCAGCGCGCCGTCGCCTCGCGCGGCCGCCTTCTCGAACGCCTCGACCAGGCCGCGGTAGAAGGCGGTCTCCGCGGCGGTCACGGCGAACACCTCGTTGATCACCGGTACGTGGCGGGGGTGGATCGCGATCATGCCACGGAACCCGAGCCGGCGGCCGCGCTCGGCGAAGGCGCGCAGCCCGTCGAGGTCGTCGAGCCGTTCCCAGAGGCCGGTCAGCGGGTGGATCCCGGCGCCCCGACAGGCGAGCAGGACCCGGCTGCGCAGGTAGAGCGTCTCCTCGCCCGCCGGTGTCCACTGGAAGCCGACCGCGCGCGTGATGTCGGCGTGCTCGGCGGTCGGCCCGACCATCGCGCCGGTCCGGGGGCCGGCCGCGATCTCGTCGCACCGCCGGATCGCTCCGACCGTCTCGGCCGGCACCACGAACTCCAGGCCCTCGACGCCGTTGCGGCGCTCGAAGTGGTCGACCAGCGCGTCGAAGCGCACCAGGTCGGTCTGGGCGGCCACCTTGGGCGTGAACACGAAGTCCAGCCCCGGCACGACGACCTCCTCCAGGTCGGCGCCGGCGAGCCCGGTCGACAGCGCGTTGACCCGCACCCCGACGCCGAGGCGCGGGTCGGCGGCCCGTAGCCGCCGCACCGAGTCCGCGACGACCCGGCGCGCGGCCGGTTTCTCCGCGTCAGGCACCGAGTCCTCGAGGTCGAGCACGACCGCGTCCGGGCCGGCCGCGGCCGCCTTCTCGGCCCAGGACGGCTTGTTGCCGGGAACGAACAGCACCGACCGGTACGGGCGCACGGTCACGTCACCGCCGTCTTCGTGCGGTCCTGTGTGTCGCCGGTGACGCCCTCCTCGCGGAGCACGGCCTTGCGCACCTTCTGGCTCGGCGTGCGGGGCAACGCGTCGACGAACCGGATGTAGCGGGGGGTGGCGAACGCGGGGATCTTTCCGGCGCAGAACGCCCAGAGCGCCGCGGCCGTCACCGGCTCGGAGGTCACGACGACGGCCATCACCTCGTCTTCGCCCGCCTCCACGTCGGCCGGCACGCCGATCACCGCGCACTCGCTCACGGCCGGATGCTGCAGCACCGCCTGCTCGACCTCGTACGAGCTGACGTTCTCGCCGCGGCGGCGCAGCGCGTCCTTGTAGCGGTCGACGAAGTAGTACCAACCGGCTTCGTCGCGGCGCAGCGCGTCGCCCGTGTGGAACCACAGGTTGCGCCAGGCTTCGACGGTCTTCTCGGGCATGCCGTAGTAGCCGAGGCTGCACGTCCACGGGTGCTTGTAGCGCACGACGAGCTCGCCGATCTCGCCGGTGGGCACCTCGCGGTCGGTCTCCGGATCGACGAGCCGGATCTCGAACCACTCACTGGCCACCAGCCCGGCCGCGCCCGGCGGGCGGATCTCGCCGTACGGCGACAGGATCGGCGCGCTCGTCTCGGTGAGCCCGAACGCGTCGACGAACGCCTCGATGCCGAACCGGTCCATGAACTCGCGCAGCACCGAGCTCGCGGTCGGCGCGGCGTAGACGCAGCGCAGCCGGTTGTCGGCGTCGTCCCAGCGGGCCGCCTGCTTCCAGACGAAGTCCATCATCACGCCGACGAAGTTGGTGACCGTGGCCCCCGATTCGCGGACGTGGTCGATCCAACGGCTGGCGCTGAACTTCTTCCGCACCACCACCCGCCCGCCGGCGATGATCGCCGGATACGCGGCCATGAACTGCGCGTTGCCGTGGAACAGCGGGGTCGTGGTGAGGTAGGTGTCGTCGGCGGTCAGCCGGGTCAGCCAGACGACCTCCTGGCCGAAGAAGTACATCTGCGAGTGCGGCATCGCGACGCCCTTGGAGGGGCCGGTGGTCCCCGACGTGAAGAAGATCGAGGCGAGACTGGTCGGCGCCGGGTCGGGCAGCACGAGCGGCTCAGCCGTCACCAGGTCGTCCCAGCGGTCGGCCCGCCAGCCGTTGCCACGCAGGAGGCTCACCGCCTTGTCGACCTGCCCGGTGTCGATCACCCAGAACCGCTCGACGTCGCGGGCGTGCTCGGCGATCGCCACGAACCGCTCCGCGAACACGTCGTCGATCACGGCCCACCGAGGCCGCACGGTCTGCGTCTGGTGCCGGAGGAACTCGCCCTCGTAGGCCGTGTTGATGGGCACCTCGACCAGGCCCGACACGGCGGTGGCGAACCAGCTCCGCACGAGCTGCGAGGAGTTGACGGCCATGATGAGGACCCGGTCACCGGCCTGCGCGCCGGCCGCGTACCAGGAGCCCGTGATCGCCTCGGCGTCGCGCAGCGCCTCGGCGTACGTCCATTCCTCGCCCTCCTCGGGGCAGACGAGCACCGTGGCGTGCGGGCGCTCGGCGACGTGGGCCCGCAGGACCGTCGCGAGCGACCACCGCTCCGCGGGGAAGTTCGGTGCCGTTCCGGTGTACTCCCTGGCCATGTCCGCGATCCTTCCGCCTAGCGCCGCTGGTCGAAGGACCGGCCCAGCATTTCGGTGACGATCCTGATGCGCTGCATGGTCGGGGTCCCGCCGGCGAGCGCCCAGCCGTGCGCGTCCCGGTGCAGCCGCTCGATGCCGTACTCCTCGGTGTACCCGTTGCCGCCGTGCACCTGCATGGCGAGGTCGGAGACCCGTTTGGCCATCTCGTTGGCCGTGCACTTGGCGATCGAGACCTCGAACGGCACCGGCATGCCGGAACCGGCGTTGTGGGCCGCCCGCAGCAGCAGCGCCCGGCTGGCCTCGACCTGCAGCATCATGTCGGCCAGCGTGAGCTGGATGTTCTGGAACTCGATGAGCGGCTTGCCGAACTGCACGCGGTCCTGCGCGTACCGCACACTGCGGTCGAGCGCGGTCTGCCCGATCGCGAGGCTCATGGTCGCGTTGCCGAGGCGCTCGATGGAGAAGGCCGTGAAGAGCCGCCGGAAACCGCCCGCCCCGACCAGCAGGTTCTCCTCCGGCACACGCACGTTGTCGAAGATCACGTCGGCACTCGGGATGCCACGGAACCCCATGAGCCGCTCCGGGGCCCCGAAGGTCACGCCGGCCCGGTCGGCCTCGACGATGATCGCGCCGATGCCCTTGGCGCCGGGCGCGTCGGAGATCCGGGCGTAGACCAGGTAACTCTCGGCCTCGCCGCCGTTGGAGATCCAGCGCTTGGCCCCGTCGACCGTGAACATGCCGTTGGCGAGCTTGGCCCGGGTCGTCATGTCGGTGGCGGCGGAGCCGGCGTCGGGCTCGGAGATCGCCACCGCCATCGTGGTGTCGCCGCGGATGATCGGCGGCAGGAACCGCTTCCGCTGCTCCTCGGTGCCGAGCTGGTTGACCACCTGCGCCGGGCCGGTGTTCGCCTCGAAGACCTGGAAGGCCGCCGGCCGGCACTCCTTCGCGAGCTCCTCGATCACCACCAACGCGTCGAGGACCGGCTGCCCGGACCCGCCGTACCGCTCGGGGTGCGCGATGCCGAGCAGGCCGAGCGAGCCCAGGTAGCGCCGCTCTTCCACCGGAAACGGCGTGCGCTCCCGGTCCCAGAGCGCGGCCATCGGCGCGTACCGTTCGCGCGCCAAGCGGCGGGCGACGTCCTGGATGTCCTCGCGCCCCGCGCTCCAGGACATGCCGTCGAGATTCGTCACTTGGGCCTCCCTGCTATTGATGCTATTGGTAAGCAGAGATAGTTTGTCAAGGAGCACCTACGTGCCGCCGATCTCAAATCACCCGGGAGACCACGTGACGCCCACCGTCATCGTCGAGGCCGTCCGATCGCCGATGGGGCGTGGCAAGCCCGGCGGCGCACTCTCCGGCACGCATCCGGTAGACCTGCTGGCCGCCGTGCTGCGCGGTCTGGTGGAGCGCACGGGGATCGATCCCGCTACCGTCGACGACGTCCTGATCGGGTGTGTCGGCCAGAACGGCGAGCAGTCCGCGACGCCGGGGCGGCAGGCCTGGCTCGCCGCCGGCTACCCCGAGCACGTGCCGGCGGTCACCATCGAGCGCAAGTGCGGATCCGGCCAGCAGGCGATCGAGTTCGCGCACTGGGGCATCGCCGCCGGAGCGTACGAGATCGCGGTCGCCGGCGGCGTCGAGTCGATGAGCCGCGTGCCGATGGGCTCGGCCCGGGGCGACGCCGACCCGTTCGGACCGGCGGTGCGCGCCCGTTACCCGCATCTGGTGCCGCAGGGCGTCTCGGCCGAACTGGTGGCCGACCGCTGGAAGCTGTCCCGCGCCGACCTGGACTCCTACGCGGCCCGGTCGCACCGGCTCGCCGACGCCGCCGCGCGGTCCGGCGGCTTCGCCGACGAGATCGTCGCCGTACCGGTCGGCCCGGAAGGCACGCCGCTGACCCGCGACGAGACCATCCGCCCGGGGACCACCGCGGAGATGCTGGCCGGCCTGCGCACCTCGTTCGACAGCGAGTCCTACCGCGCGCTCTACCCGGCTCTGGACTGGAAGGTCACCGCCGGCAACAGCTCGCAGCTCACCGACGGCGCGAGCGCACTGTTGCTGACCACGGAGGAACGCGCCGCCGCCCTCGGCCTGCGCCCGCGAGCCCGGATCGTCGCCTCGGCCGTGTGCGGCGACGACCCCGTGCTGATGCTGACCGGACCGATCGCCGCGACCCGCACCGTGCTGCGCCGCGCCGACCTGTCGATCGACGACATCGACGCGTTCGAGGTCAACGAGGCGTTCGCGTCGGTGCCGCTGGCGTGGCTGGCCGAGCTCGGCGCCGACCCCGACCGGCTCAACCCGCGCGGTGGCGCGATCGCGCTCGGCCACCCGCTCGGTGCCTCCGGAGCGCGGCTGATGACGACGCTGATCCACCATCTCGAGCAGACCGGCGGGCGTTACGGCCTGCAGGCCATGTGCGAGGCCGGCGGCATGGCCAACGCCACCGTAATCGAACGGCTCTGACGTTCCGGGAGGACGCATGAAGCTCGACCACGCCAGCGCGGTCGTCACCGGCGGCGCCTCCGGGCTCGGTCTCGCGACCGCCCGGGAGCTGCTGCGCGGAGGCGCGGCGGTGACCATCCTCGACCTGCCCACGTCCGACGGCGAGGCGGTGGCCAAGGAGATCGGCGCCACGTTCGCCCCCGCCGATGTCACCGACGCCGCGGCCGTCGACGCCGCCCTCGACCTCGCCGAACGGTCCGGACCGGTCCGGGTGCTGGTGCACTGCGCCGGCCGTGGGGGCACGCTGCGCCTGGTCGACCGGGACGGCAACCCGGGCTCCCTGGACCTGTACGAGACGCTGGTCCGGATCAACCTCGTCGGCACGTTCAACGTGCTGCGCCTCGCGGCGGCCCGGATGGCGCGCACCGAGCCGGTGGACGGCGAGCGCGGCGTGTGCGTGCTGACCGCGTCCGTCGCGGCATGGGAGGGCCAGGTCGGGCAGCTCCCGTACGCCTCGGCCAAGGCGGGCGTGGTCGGCATGACGCTCGTCGCCGCGCGCGACCTGGCCAGCCGCCTGATCCGGGTCGCCACGATCGCGCCGGGCGTCTTCGACACGCCGATCCTCGACCGGTTCTCCGACGAGATCAAAGCCGGGCTGGCGAAAGCGGTGCCACACCCGTCCCGGCTCGGCCGCCCCGACGAGTTCGCCCGGTTGGCCGCGCACATCGTCGACAACCCGATGATCAACGGCGAGACGATCCGGCTGGACGGCGCGATCCGGATGCCGCCGCGATGACGGCGGTCCGGACCGAGGAGCACGGCCGCGTCCTGCTCGTCACGATCGACCGGCCGGAGGTACGCAACGCGATCGACGAGGCCACGGCCCAGGGCATCGCGGACGCGCTGGCGGAGCTCGACGCCCGCGACGACCTGAGCGTCGGCGTGCTCACCGGCGCCGGAAAAGGCTTCTGCGCCGGGATGGACCTCAAGGCGTTCCTGGCCGGCGAGCGACCGTCCGTGCCGGGCCGGGGCTTCGGCGGCATCGTCGAGCGCCCGCCCGCGAAACCGGTCGTCGCCGCGGTCGAGGGCTTCGCGGTCGCCGGCGGCTTCGAGATCGCCCTGGCGTGCGACCTCATCGTCGCGGCCAGGGATGCGCGGTTCGGGCTTCCCGAGGTGCGGCGCGGGCTGCTGGCCGGCGGGGGCGGGCTGCTGCGGTTGCCGGCCCGGATCCCGTACAACGTCGCGATGGAGTGGGCGCTGACCGGCGAGCTCGTCACGGCCGAGCAGGCGCACGCGGTCGGGCTGGTCAACCGCCTGACCGACCCGGGAGCGGCGCTCGACGCCGCCCTCGACCTGGCCGTCGACGTCGCCCGCAACGCGCCGCTGGCGATTCGGGCGACCAAGCGCATCGTCTCCGAGGCGGCGACGTGGCCCGCGGCGGAGCGCTTCGCCCGGCAGCAGGAGATCTACGAGCCGGTGCGGTCCTCGGCCGACGCGGCCGAGGGTGCGCGAGCGTTCACCGAGAAGCGCGTGCCCCGGTGGCAGGGCCGCTGAGCAGCCTGGACATCGTGCCGCCGAGAATCGCCGCGACCTCGGCGTCGTCGAGCCCCAGCGAGCGGATCGTGGCGATCTCCGCCGCTGGGTCGGCCATCGGCCAGTCCGAGCCGAACACGACGCGCTCGGCGCCGTGCCGGCGGATGATCGTCCGGACCCGCTCGGCGTCCACATCGGACAGCCGTGGCGGCCACGAGGTCTCGAGCACCACCGGCGACCCGAGCAGTTCGGCGGCCGCGTCGTCCAGCCGGTGGTATCCGCCGAAGTGGCAGGCGACCAGCGTGAGGTCGGGGACCGCCTCCATCAGGACCCGCACGTTGCGTGGCGCGCCGCGCTCGTTGGCCGCCGGGTCGCCGCCGGAGCCGGCGTGGGTGACCACGACGACACCCGCCGCGGCGAGACCGCGCGCGATGTCGATCACCCGTGGGTCGGCGAGGGAAAGCTGCTGGAAGAGCGGGTGCAGCTTGACCCCGCCGATGCCGTTGTCGGCCAGCGAGCGGAGGTTCTCGTCGACCGTCAGGTCGGGATGCACGGTGCCGAACGGGACCAGCCGCTCACGGTCGAGCGATCCGATGAACTCGTTGGTGCGGCGGACCGACCGGGCCACGGCGGCGATACCGAGCGCGGCGGCACGGTCCACGCCGGCTGCGTCCATCGTCCGCAGCAGCCCGCCGACCGTCCCGTCGAACGCGGCGTCGAGACCGGCCGGCCGGCTCGCGAGCACCTGCGGGGCGATGTGGTCGGGCCAGACATGGCAGTGCACGTCAACGATCATCGGGCCGCCTTCCGTCGGGCATCTTGCCTCAATCCATGATAATGATACGCTCGATCAAAGTCACCGAGGAGTTTGAGGTCCATGACCGAAGCCCACTGTCCGGTCGTGCACACCGACTACCGGGTCGACCGGCCGGTGCACGAGCACTACACCCTGCTCAACAACGACCGCGAGACCGCACCCGTGCTGCGGGCGGAGTTCACGCCGGTCCCGTTCTGGATGGTGACCCGTTACGCCGACGTGCTGGCGGCCCTGCAGGATCCGCAGACCTTCGGCAACGAGGTCGTCAACGCGATGGACACCCGGCGCGGCTTCGACCTCCTCCCCCAGTTGCTCGACCCGCCCGAACACACCAGGCTGCGCAAGCCGCTCAACCGCTTCTTCTCGCCGGCCGCCGTGCGGCGCCTGGAGCCCCTGGTGGTCAGCCACTGCGCGGCCATGGTCGACGAGATCGCCCCGACCGGCGGCTGCGACATCGTCTCCGATTTCGCGATCCGGTTCCCCACCGACATGTTCCTGGCCACGCTCGGCCTGCCGCTCGAAGACGGAAAGCAGTTCGTCGTGTGGGTCGAGGCCATCTTCTCCGGCTTCTTCGGCGCCGACGCGCGGGAGGCTCACAAGGCGTGGGCGAAGATGACCGGCTACTTCGACGCCGCGCTCGACGACCGCCTGCGCGCGCCCCGCGACCGGCAGTCCGACTTCCTGACCCACCTGGTCAGCATGTCCACCGGCGACGAGCCGATGCGCCGCGAGGACATGCTGTCGGTCTGCCTCACGCTGATGGCGGCCGGGTTGGACACCACCCGCAGCGCGCTGAGCTACGTCTTCCACCATCTGGCCACCCATCCGGCCCACCGGCGCCGGATCGTCGACGAGCCGGCGGTCATCCCGCGCGCCGTCGAGGAGCTGTTGCGGCTCTACCCGCTGGTGTTCCAGGACGGCCGCAAGGTACGCCGCGACGTCGAGGTCCAGGGTTGCCCGATGCGCGAGGGAGACGTCGTCTGGCTCGGGCTCGCGTCGGCGAACCGGGACCCCCGCGTGTTCGACGACCCGGACGTGTTCGACCTCGACCGGGCCAACGCCAGCAGTCACCTCAGCTTCGGCGCCGGGATCCACCGCTGCCTCGGCATGCATCTGGCCCGGCACGAGATCGCGATCGCGCTCCGCGAGTGGCACGAGCGGATCCCCGACTACGAGATCGCCACCGACCAGCCGATCATGGAGCGTGGGGGCCAGCTCACGCTCCGTTCGCTTCCGCTGCGCTGGAACGTCCCGTGATCCGGCCGTGAGCGACACTGTCGCCGGGACGCTCGCCGGGCACGCCGAACGGCAGCCGGACACGCCGTTCCTGAAGGTCGGCGAGGGCCCGTGGATGACGTACGGCGAGCTCGACGCGGCCAGCGACCGGGTCGCGGCGGGGCTGCGGCGGCTCGGCGTCACGACCGGCGACCGGGTGGCGTTGGTCTGCCTCAACCGCCGCGAGGCCATCGAGTCGCTGTTCGCCTGCGCCAAGATCGGCGCGATCCTGGTGCCCCTCAACTACCACCTACGTGGCGAGTTCCTGCGCTACCAGCTCACCGACTGCGGCGCCACGACGCTGGTCGTCGACGGACCCGGTTCGGCCGCGGCGGCCGACATCCTGCCCGACAGCGCGGTGCGCACGGTGGTGGCCCTCGACGGGCCGGCCAACCCGGGGTGGGTGCCGTACGCCGCGGTGGCGGCCTGCCCCGACCCGCTCGAGCGTTTCCCCGCGACCGCTTCCGACCTCGTGTCGATCATCTACAGCTCCGGCACCACCGGGCTGCCCAAAGGCTGCATGCTGAGCAACGGCTACTACGTCAACGCCGGCAGGGCGGTCGGACCGCCCGGCTTCGTGGTCCCGGGCGACCGGGTGCTCACCGCGTTCCCTCACTTCCACGTCAGCCTCCAGCTCAACACGCTCATGTCGGCGCTGGTCAACGACGCCTCGATCGTGGTCGAGCCGGAGTTCCACGCCTCCACCTTCATGGCCCGGGCCGCGGTCGAGGAGGCGACCATGGTGTGGGGGCTGGGCACGATGGCGACGGCGATCCTGGCCCGCCCGGTGGCGGACACCGACCGCGACCACAAGTTGCGGCTGTGCGTGTTCGCGCCGCTGAGCGCCGAACGGCAGGCGGAGTTCGGCGAGCGGTTCGGCTGTCTGGTCAACTCCGAGGCGTACGGGCAGACCGAGGCGGTGCCCATCACGATCTCGCAGGCCGACCGGCCGACCCGCGTCCCGTTCGCCGAGGGCACCGAGAGCATCCTCTACGAGGTGCGCGTGGTGGACACCGAAGACCACGAGGTGCCGCCCGGCCGGGTGGGTGAGATCGTGGTCCGGCCCCGGCGGCCCGACGCGATGTACTCCGGCTACTGGGGCAAGCCCGAGGCGACGATCCGGGCCATGCGCAACCTGTGGCACCACACCGGCGATCTCGGGAGCATGGACGCCGACGGCCAGCTCGTCTTCGTCGACCGGGCCAAGGACGCGATCCGCCGGCGGGGCGAGAACGTCTCCTGCTACCAGCTGGAGTGGGTGGTCGGCCAGCACCAGGCGGTCGCCGAGGCGGCCGCGACGCCGGTGCCGTCGCCGCTCGGCGAAGACGACATCAAGCTCTCCGTGGTGCTCCACGCGGTCCCGCCGCCGACGCCCGAGCAGTGGTTCGCCTACTTCAAGGCGAAGCTGCCCTACTTCGCGCTCCCCCGCTACCTCGACGTGCGCGCGTCGATGCCGCGAACCGCCACGGGCCGGGTCCGCAAGGATGCGATCCTCGCCGAAGGCGTACACGACGGCCTGTGGGATTTCGAGGCGTTGGGGTTTGTCGTCGACCGGCACGAGCGGCGCGGCTGAGGAGGCCGGGATGGGTTATCGCACGATCAGGGTCGAGGTCGACGGGGCGGTCGCGACCGTCACGCTGGACCGGCCGGAGAAGCGCAACGCGATCAGCACCGAACTGCGCGACGAGCTCGATGCGGCGTTCGCCGACCTGAAACCGGGTGACGACGTGCGGGTGATCCGCCTGCGCGGTGCCGGCGGCGGCTTCTCGTCCGGCTACGACCTCACCAGCACGGCATCGGTCTACTCCGGGGTCGCCGACGGCACCGCGCCCGGCACCACCGGTCGCCCGGGCCCGGCCGGGCTCGGCGAGTCGGCCGTGGTGCGGGACCGGGAGCGGCTGCGGGAGAGCGTCGAGCGGTGGCTGTTCCTGTGGAACTACCGCAAGCCGGTCGTCGCCCAGGTGCACGGGATCTGCCTGGCCGGCGCGCTGGACCTGCTCGGCATCTGCGACATCGCGTACGCCGCCGACGACGCGGTGTTCGGTCATCCGGCCGCGCGCGGACTCGGGATCCCGCCGACGCTCGGCCTGCTACCCATGAAGATCGGCGCCGCCCGCACCAAGGAACTGCTGTTCACCGGCGACACCGTCGACGCCGCCGAGGCGTACCGGATCGGGCTCGTGAACCGGGTCGTCCCGGCGGCCGACCTCGACGAGCGCACGATGGCGCTGTGCCGGCGGATCGCGCACACCCCGCTGGACGCGCTGACCCTGCACAAGAGCGTCGTCAACCGCTGGTCCGACATCATGGGGCTGCGCCAGGCGGCCCTGGCCGGCGCGGAGTTCGACGCGCTGTTCCACCTGACCGCGGCCAGCGCCGAGTTCGGCCGGATCGTCAACGCCGAGGGCGTGCGGGCGGCGCTGGCGTGGCGGGACGCCGACTTCAACGCCGACGGGTGACGGCCGGGACCACCTCGCCGGCGAAGACGGCCATCGCCTCCCGCTGCACCGCCGGGTCGAGTCCCGGCCAGTACAGCCGGGCGACGAAGTGGAACGGCAGGTCGCCGGCCGCCTCGGCGTACGCGGCGACCACGTCCGCCACCTCGGCCGGTGAGCCGACCAGCGCGCCGGCCCGCAGGCTCGCCAGGGTGCCCGGGCCGGGTGGCGGCGGGACGCCGGGACCGACGCGCTGTCCATAGGGGACGCTCACCATGTCGGCGTACTTCCACTCCACGTAGTGCAGGTGCGGTGCGATCCGGTCCCAGGCGTCCGGCCCGTTCCAGGCGAACACGGGGCAGTGCACGGCGACGGGCATCTCCGCCGGATCGCGGCCCTGGACCGCCAGCTCCTCGCGCAGCACCCGCACCTGCGCCGCGAACTCCTCCGGCGTCACCCGGGCGGCCAAGAAGCCCTGGGCGGTCCGGGCGGCCCGGCGGATGCCCGGCCGCTTGCGTGCCCCGAGCCAGATCGGCGGCCCCGCGGGCGCGTGCGGTCGCGGCGTGACCCGCACGGGCGAGCCCTCGCCCACGGCCACCGGCTCGCCCGACCAGGCCCGCCGTAGCGTGGCGATGGTCGCCTCCAGCGCGGCCGCGCTCCCCGCGCGCGGCACGCCGAGACCGGCGAACTCCTCGTCGCGGTAGCCGGCGCCGAGCCCGAGCACCAGGCGGCCCCGCGAGATGAGGTCGACGGTCGCCGCGTCTTCGGCCAGCCGCAGCGGATGGTAGAGCGGAGCGAGGAGCACGCCGGTGCCGATCCGCACGCGCGCGGTCCGGGCCGCGATCGCGGCGCACACCGGCAGCAGGCTCGGCATGTAGCCGTCGTCGACGAAGTGGTGCTCGGTGACCCATACCGCGTCGTAGCCGAGCCGTTCGGCCTCCGCGCACAGGGACAGGAGGTCGGCGTAGACGTCGGCGTCGCTTCGGGAGTCCCGCGGGTCCCGCTGCGCGCTGATCATCCCGAACCCGAACGTGACGCTCGCCGGCGCGAGCCGGTCTTCGACCCGCTGGGTCCGCGCCGCGAGGGCGTCGGTCATGTTCGCGCTCCCCTCGGTCTGGCGCATCCCGGCCAAGTTACCATAACCTTGGCTATCATGAACATGGTTAATGCGAGGCTCGGAGGAGCACGATGACCTTTCTCGTGGAGCGCGACGGGTACGCCCTGATCGTGACGCTCAACCGCCCGGAGCGGCTCAACGCGCTCAGCCGCGGGCTACAGGACGAGTTGCGCGACTTCTGGCCGACGGTCGCCGACGACCCCGGCGTCCGGGCCGTCATCGTCACCGGCGCCGGCCGGGCGTTCAGCGCCGGGGCCGACACCGCCGACCTGACCGCGGGCAACCGGCCGGTGCTCGGTCTCGACACGCTCCGGTTCTGCCCGGGCCGGGTCCTCGACGTGCCGGTGATCGCCGCCGTCAACGGGATGTGCGTGGGCGGCGCGCTCAACTTCGTCGCCGACGCGGACCTCGTGATCGCCTCCGAGGACGCCTGGTTCACCGACCCGCACGTGACCCAGGGCCAGGTCAGCGGACCGGAGCCGCTCATGCTCAGCGCCAAGGCCCCGTACCGTCCGGTGCTCATGCTGGCCTTGTGCGGCAACCGCTACCGCATGCCGGCCGCGACGGCGCTCCAGGCCGGGCTGGTCAACGAGGTGGTCCCCTCGGCCGACCTGCTCCCCCGGGCCAAGGAGATCGCGGCGATGATCGCGGCCCAGTCGCCCACGGCCGTCCGCAAGTCGCTCGCGCTGATGCGCCGCCGCGTCCGCGAACCACTCCTGCCCCACCTGGAGGCGGCCTGGCAGGCGGTCGCCGGCCAGTGGCCGCATCCCGACTCGCTGGAAGGCCCTCGGGCGTTCGTCGAGAAGCGCCCGCCGAACTGGGCCGACCCACTGACGGCTCACGCAACCTGACGCGGGTCAGCCGAGCGACGACTCGCGCAGTGCCTGGGGCACCGGGCTCGGGATCGCCGCCAGCAACTGCTTGGTGTAAGCGTGCTTCGGGTCGGTGAATATCTCGTCGACAGTGCCCTGTTCGACGACCCGGCCCTGGCTCATCACCGCGATCCGGTCGGCGAACGCCTCGACGAGCGACAGGTCGTGCGAGATGAACACATAGGCGAGCCCGAGCTGCTCCTGCAGGTCCTTCATCAGGTTGAGCACCTGGGCACGGATCGACACGTCGAGGGCGGCCACCGGTTCGTCGCAGACGATCAGGGCCGGGTTGAGCGTCAACGCCCGGGCGATCGCGATGCGCTGCAACTGGCCCCCGGACAGCTCGCCCGGGTATCGGTCGAAGAGGTGCCGGCCCAGGCCGACCCGCTCCAGCAGTTCGGCCGCCTTCGCAAGCCGCTCGTCCCGGCCGGTGCGGAAGTGGATGAAGAGCGGCTCGCCCACCGACTCGTGGACGGTCACGCGCGGGTCCAGCGAGCCGTACGCGTCCTGGAAGACCATCTGCATGCGCCGGCGGTAGGGGCGGAAGTCGCGGCGGGACAGCGCGCGCACGTCGATGCCGTCGAACACGATGGAGCCGGCGTCCGGCTCGATCAGACGCAGGATCAGCCGCCCTGTCGTCGACTTGCCGGCGCCGGACTCGCCGACGACCGCGAACGTCTCTCCGGCCTCGACCGAGAAGGTCACGTCGTCGACCGCCACCAGCCGGTCCACCGGACGGCCGAGGAACGACCGCTTGGTCACATAGGTCTTTCCGAGTCCGCGCACCTCGAGGAGGCTCATGCGGTCACCACCCCGGCCAGTTCGATCTCGTCGGCCCTGACGCAGCGCGCCACCCGCCCGTCGCCGACCGGGCGCAGCACCGGGTGCACGGTGTCGCAGCGCCCCGCCTCGGCGTAGCGGCATCGGGCGGCGAACCGGCAGCCCGCGGGCAACGCGGCGGGCGGTGGGACCGTGCCCGGGATCGACACCAGGCGGCGACCACGGCCACGCGGGATCGCGTCGAGCAGACCCTGGGTGTACGGGTGCCGGGGGCGGCGGAACAGGTCGAGCATCGTGCCCCGCTCGACCACCTCGCCGGCGTACATGACCACGACCCGGTCACACGTCTCGGCGATCACCCCGAGGTCGTGGGTGATGAAGAGGATCGCGATGTCCTGCTCCGCGCGCAGTTCGAGCAGCAGGTCGAGGATCCGGCGCTGCACCGTCACGTCCAGCGCTGTGGTCGGCTCGTCGGCGATCAGCAGTCGGGGATCGCAGCACAGCGCCATCGCGATCATCACACGCTGGCACATCCCGCCGCTGAACTGGTGCGGGTATTCGCGCGCCCGGACCGAAGGGTTGGGGATGCCGACCCGGTCGAGCATCTCGACCGCCCGGGCCCAGGCCGCCTTGCGGCTCACGTCGCGGTGCCTCCGTACCGTCTCCGCGATCTGCTCGCCCACGGTCAGGCCCGGGTTGAGGCTGCGGATCGCCTGCTGGAACACCATGCTGACCTGTGCGCCGCGCAGTCGCCACAGCTCCTTCTCGGGCAGGCCGATCAGTTCGGTGCCGTCGAGCCGGGCCGAGCCCTCGACCCGGCCGCCCTGGGTGGCGACGAGCCCGGAGATCGCCAGCGACGACACGGTCTTGCCCGACCCGGACTCGCCGACAAGGCCGACCACCTCGCCGGCCCCGACGTCGAACGTCACGTCGGAGGCGACCGTGACGTGTCCCTCCGGCGAGGGGAAGCTGACGGAGAGCCCCCGCACGTCGAGCAGCGACCCGGTGCGCGCGGTCGTCGTCATCAGACCCCCTCCGCGACGACGGTGGTCCGCTGGCCGAGCGCGCCGCGGAGGCCGTCGCCGGCGAGTGTGAACGCGAGCACGGTCAGCGTGATCATGATGCCGGGCACGTAGACCAGGTGTGGCGCCTGGGCCGCGTACGAGTAGGCGCCGGAGAGCATGGAGCCCCAGCTCGCCTGGGGCGGCCGCACACCGAGCCCGAGGAAGCTCAGGCTCGCCTCGGCCGTGACCGCGGTGCCGAGCAGCACCGAGGCCTGGATGACCAACGGCGACATGATGTTGGGGACGATGTGACGCAGCATCGTGTGGGTCGAGGTGGCCCCGAGCGCCTCGGACGCCTCGATGAACGTCTCCTTGCGCAGCTCCAGCGTGACCGCTCGGGCTACCCGGAAGTAGCGCGGGGCGAACACGACGCCGACCGCGAACATCGCGTTGGTCAGGCCCGGTCCGAGCACCGCGACCAGGGTCAGCGCGAGGATGAGGGCGGGGATGCTCATCAACCCGTCGAAGATCCGGCTGAGCAGGCCGTCGACCCACCGGCCGGCGAAGCCCGCGATCATGCCGAACGGGGCGCCGACGCCGGCCGCCACGATCAGCGCCTCCGCGGCGGCGACCATCGAGACCCGCGCTCCGTACATGGTGCGGGAGAGCACGTCCCGGCCGAACTCGTCGGTCCCGAGCCAGTGGCCGCCGCTCGGAGCCCGGAGGCGGCCCAGCAGGTCCTGGGCGTTGGGGTCGTACGGGGCCAGCAGCGGGGCGAGCGCGGCTACCAGCGCGAGCACGACGAGGAAGACCAGCGAGCCGACGGCCAGCTTGTGGCGGGCGAAGCGCCGCAGCAGTTCGCCGCGCCGGCGGGACGGGACGGCGGCCGGCTCGACCGCGGAGAGGGTCGTGGTCACGATCGCACCTTCGGGTTGAGATAGCCGTAGGAGATGTCGACGATCAGGTTGATGACGACCACGGCCAGCGTGGTGAGCACGACGAGCCCCAACAGGACGGTCACGTCGCGCGCCTGCACGCTGGAGACGGCGGTCGAGCCGAGCCCGGGGATCACGAAGACCACCTCGACGGTGACCGTGCCGCCGATCAGCTGCGCGGTGCGGTAGCCCAGCACGGTGGTCACCGGGATGGCCGCGTTCTTCAGCGTGTGCTTGAACAGGATCTTCGGCTTGGACAGGCCCTTGGCCCGGGCGGTGAGCACGTAGTCACGGCGCAGTTCGGCGGTGAGCGTGTCCTTGAGCTGCAGCGCGAGCTCCGCGGCCGGCAGCGCGGCCAGCGCGAGCGCCGGCAGGAACAGATGGCTGAGCCACTCGGACGGCGACTCGGCGAACGGCACGTAGCCGACGGCCGGGAAGAGCCGGACGTTGACGGCGAAGAAGAGCACCAGCAGGAGCGAGACCCAGAACGGCGGCAGCGCCACCGCCACCGCGGACAGCCCGGTGATCGCCCGGTCCACCAGCCCACCGGCGCGGGCGGCGGCGACGATGCCGGCTGCCATGCCGATGGCGGTGGCGAGCACCAGCGTGACCGCCACCAGCGACAACGTGATTGTGACGTGCGAGGCGAGGATCTGGCCCACGCTCTGCCCGGTGCGCAACGACTGCCCGAAGTCGCCGTGCAGGGCCGACCAGAGCCAGTCCCAGTAGCGCACCAGCAGCGGCTGGTCGAGCCCGAGCGAACTGCGGACCTCGGCGATCTGTTCCGGTGTGGCGTTCTCCCCGGCCAGCACGGCCGCCGGGTCACCGGGGATCAACGCGACCATCGCGAACACGACGAAGGAGACCGCCAGCAGGATGGGGATGGATGTGAGGACGCGCCGCAGCGCCAGTTGAGCCACGCTCCTGGTTCCCCTTACGGACGGTTGAGCTAATCTCTGCTCATGATTACGCTAGTAGGGAGTGGTGTCAACCACACCGGACACCGGCGGACATGGAGGTCGGCACCCTCGTGAAGGTCTACGACGCACTCGCCAAGGCACTGGCCGACAACGGAGTCGACACGGTCTTCGGACTGACCGGCGACGCCAACCTCTTCCTGGTCGATCACTTTATCCGGGCCTACGGAGGCACCTACGTCTCCGCCGCCCACGAGGCCGGCGCGGTGTTGATGGCGCACGGCTACGCCAGCGTCACCGGACGTGTCGGCGTGGCCACGGTGACCCACGGTCCGGCCTTCACCAACACGGTCACCGCGCTCATCGAGGGTGTGCGCAGCCGCACGCCGATGGTGCTGATCGCCGGCGACACCCCGGTCGTCGAGAAAGAGCACATTCAGGCCGTCGACCAGCGAGCGGTGGTCCTCGGTACGGGGGTCGGCTTCGAACAGGTGCGGTCGGTCGACACGGCCATCGCCGACCTGGGCACCGCGCTGCGCCGGGCGGTCGTCGAGCGCCGCCCGGTCGTGCTCAACGTGCCGGTCGACTTCGTCTGGCTCGACACGACGTACGCGCGGGTGGACGTGCGCCCGGTGCCCGTACCGGCCCTGGGTCCCGACCCGGACGCGCTCGACCGGGCGGTCGGCGTCATCGCCTCGGCCCGCCGGCCGCTGGTGCTGGCCGGCCACGGCGCCACCTCGCCGCGGGCCAAGGCGGCGATGCTGCGCCTGGCGGAGCGGATCGGCGCCCCGGTGGCCACCACCCTCAAGGGCAAGGACCTGTTCCGCGGCGAGGCGTTCGACCTCGGCATCTTCGGGACGCTGTCCACCCCGCCCGCCGTCGACGCCATCCTCGAGGCCGACTGCGTGATCGCGTTCGGGGCCAGCCTCAACAAGTGGACCACCGCGGTCGGCGCCTATCTCGACGGCAAGGCGGTCGTGCAGTGCGACCTGGACCGCGGCGCGATCGGGCGGTTCGGCCCGGTGGACGCCGGGGTCGTCGGAGACGCCGCCGTCACCGCGGAGACCATGGTGGCCTGGCTGGACGAGGCCGAGGTGCCGGCCACCCGCTTCCGGTCGCCGGCGCTGGCCGACCGCGTCGCCGCGTACGACCCGGCCGACTTCGCCGACCGGAGCACGGACGAGACCGTCGACGAACGCACCGTGCTGCTGCGCCTGGAGGAGGCGGTGCCGGCCGACCGGACCCTGGTCACCGACGGCGGGCAGTTCATCTTCAACGCGCTGAAGATGCTGCACGTGCCCGAACCGGCCGCGTTCGTCCTGGGTGTCAACTTCGGCTCGATCGGCCTCGGCATGGGCAACGCGATCGGGGCGGCCGTGGGGGCACCTCGCCGGCCGGCGCTGATGCTCTGCGGTGACGGGGGCTTCATGCTGGGCGGGCTGGTCGAGTTCAACAGCGCCGTGCGGGCGGGTGCGGACCTGATCGCGGTGGTGTTCAACAACCGCTGTTACGGGCCGGAATACGTGCACTTCGTCAACCACGGCATGGACCCGGCGCTCTCGATGTTCGACTGGCCCGACTTCGCCGGGGTCGCCGACGCGCTCGGCGGGCGCGGGTTGGTCGTGCGCAACCTGGCCGACCTCGACCGGCTGCCGAAGCTGATCGCCGAGCGCGACCGGCCGTTGCTGGTCGACGTACACCTCGACCCGGCGCTGACCCCGGCCGAACGTGAGCAGCATCGCCCGGTCACGGTTGGGTTTCACCCGGGCGGACCTGTTGACAACACCGACATACGATCTAACCATGAGCATGATTAGTACGATCCATGTGCTGCGTGGCCGTCCCGGCCAGCCTCATCGTACGAACCTGACAGACAGGTGAAGTCCATGCGTGCATTGCATCGACGGGCCTTCGCGGTAGTCGGCGCCGTCCTGCTGGCGTTCGCCGCGGCGTGCGCAGGTGATCCCGATTCCGGCGACACCTCGACCGCCACCGAGGATCCCAACGGCACCATCACCATCGCGTTCTCCGGCGGCGCCGCCACCTTCGACCCGCACAAGGCGCCGACGCCGGCCGAGTTCGCCTACTTCACGGCCGTGTACGACCGGTTGCTGCGCTTGAGCGTCGACGGGACGAAGCTCGAACCTCAGCTTGCCGAGTCGTGGTCGTTCGCGCCCGACGGCGCCTACCTCGAGTTCAAGTTGCGCACGGGCGTGAAGTTCCACGACGGGACTCCGTTCGACGCCGAGGTCGTCAAGACCAATATCGAACGCGCCAAGACCGTGCAGGGCACCCGGGTCGCGCCGCTGCTCTCCTCGGTTGAGAGCGTCACCGTGGTCGACCCGGCCACCGTACGGCTCAACCTCGCCGCCGGCCGCGGCGCCGAACTGCCGACCGCGCTCGCCGGCTACCCGGGGTTCATGGTCAGCCCCAAGGTGCTGAGCGGCGCCGCCGACTTCGGCCTCGACCCGGTCGCCAACGACGGCGGGTCCGGGGCGTACAAGGTGAGCGCCTTCAAACCGGGCGAGTCGGTGAGCTTCGACCGTGTCGACGGCTACTGGGGCGGGATCCCGAACCGGGCGAAAACCATGACCGTCACGTTCGTCGCCTCGACCGCGGCCCGGGTCAACGGCCTGCGGGCCGGCCAGTTCGACCTGGCCCAGATCACCGGTGTCGACGTGCCGACCACGCAGCAGCTCATCGACCAGGGCGTGATGCAGGGCTACACCCGCACGGTACGGATCTCGTACTGGCTGTTCCTCAACGCCGCGATGGCGCCCCTGGACAACCAGCAGGTGCGGCAGGCCGTCAACTACGCCATCGACCGGGAGGGCATCGGCAACGGCCTCTACGGCGGCGCGTGCGTGCCCAACTACCAGCCGTACGAGAGCGGCTTCTGGGCCAGCAACCCGGCGCTCGCCGACAAGTACAAGTTCGACGAGCAGAAGGCCAAGGACCTGGTCGCGTCCTCGGGCGTCGCCGACAAGACGATCACGATCGAGTTCGGCGCCCAGAGCGCGTACGAGCCGGCGGCCACCGCGATCCAGACCGCTCTGACGAAGGCCGGCCTGGACGCCAAGCTGGGCCCGGTGCCGCAGGCCGAGGCGTTCACCCGCTTCAACTCCGGCGCCTCGCAGGCCGTCGTGACCGGCATGATCCCGGGTGCCGACCCGAGCGTGCTGGTGGGCAACTACCTGCTCGGCGGGGCCAGCCTGGCCACCCGCGACGGCGGTGCGGCCGGCCAGCAGATCACCCAGCTGGCCGCCCAGGGCGTCGATCCGCGCAAGTCAGCCGCCGAGCGGGCCGCGATCTACCAGCAGATCCAGCAGATCGCCTCGGACCAGGCGTGGTTCGCGCAGATCTGCTCCTCGCAGCACCTGTGGATCCGCGACGGCAAGGTGCTCGGCGCCGATGACACGTTCCGCGGCCTTTGGCAGGGTCTGCCCGAGCTCGGTGAGCTGCGCGTGGCAGCGAGTTCCTGACACCACCGCGAACGAAGGGGCCGGCATCCCGATGCCGGCCCCTTTTCGGAGACGCGTCGTTCAGGTCGCGCCCGCGGCACGCAGTGCCGCGATCTCGTCGCCGGTGTACGCGAGCTCGGCCAACACGGCGTCGGTGTCGGCGCCGAGCGCGGGCACCGGGTCCATCCGCGGTCGGCGCCCGGAGAGCCCGATGGGCGGCAGGAACGCGGCCACCGGGCCGGCCGGAGTGTCCACCTCGGACAGCCGGGACCGGCCGAGCACCTGCGGGTGCGACCACACGTCGCCGACCTCCCTGCCCTGGCCGTTGGCGATCCCGGCGGCGTCCAGCCGGTCGACGACCTCGGCCACCGTCAGGCGCCCGAAGACCCTGTCGACCTCCGCCGTCAACGCCGCCCGGTTCCGCACCCGGGCCGGGCCCGTCGCGAACCGGCCGTCGTCGACCAGGTCCGGCCGGGCAAGCACGTCGGCCGCGAAGACGCGCCACTCGCGTTCGTTCTGGACCGCCAGCATCACCTCGCCGCCGTCGCCGGTGCCGAAGGTCCCGTAGGGCGCGATCGCGGCGTGGTGCGCGCCGGACCGTGGCGGCGGCGCACCGCCGTACCGTGTGTAGTAGAGCGGGAAGCCCATCCACTCCGTCAGGCTGTCGAAGAGGTTGACCTCGACGGCCGTGCCCCGCCCGGTCCGCTCGCGCTCGTAGAGGGCGGCGAGGATCGAACTGAACGCGTACATCCCCGCACCGATGTCGGCCACCGGGATCCCGCTCTTGGCCCGGTGCTCCTCCGTACCGGTGACCGACAGCAACCCGGCCTCGGCCTGGATCAGCGCGTCGTAGGCCTTCGCGTCGCGGTAGGGCCCGTCCGACCCGTAGCCGGAGACCGAGCAGACCACCAGGTTGGGGAAGAGCGGCCGGAGTGCGGTGGCGCCGAGGCCGAGACGGTCGGCCGCGCCCGGCGCCAGGTTCTGCACGAACACGTCGGCCCGGGCCAGCAGCCGCCCCATCACCTCGAGCGCTGCCGGCTGCTTGAGGTCGAGCGTGACGCTCTCCTTGGAGCGGTTCAGCCAGACGAAATGGCTCGACTGGCCGCGCACGGTGGTGTCGTAGTCGCGGGCGAAGTCGCCCCGGCCGGGCCGCTCCACCTTGACCACGCGCGCGCCGAGGTCGGCTAGGTGGCGCGTGGCCAGTGGCGCGGCGACCGCCTGCTCGCACGCGACCACGAGGATGCCATCGAGCGGCAACGGCCCGCCGGTCGCCTGGCCGTTCAAAGGCCGATCACCACCGTCTTGGTCGTGGTGTAACCGAGCAACCCCTCGAACCCTTTCTCCCGGCCGTGCCCCGAGCGCTTCCGCCCGCCGAACGGCAGTTCGATGCCGCCCCCCGCACCGTACGTGTTGACGAAGACCTGGCCGGCCTGGATGTCACCGGCGAGCCGGTGCGCCCGGCCCACGTCACCGGTCCACAGCGCCGCCACGAGCCCGTAGTCGGTGCCGTTGGCCAGCGCGACCGCCTCGTCGTCGGTGCGGAACGGAGTCACGGCCAGCACCGGCCCGAAGATCTCCTCCTGGGCGATCACCGCCTCCGGCGGCACGTGGTCGAAGAGCGTCGGGCGGAAGAAGAAACCTCCCCCCAGCTCCGGGTCGTCGGGAGCGCCGCCGCCCGTGACCAGGTCGGCCTCGCCGGTGCCGGTGCGGACCAGCGCGGCGACCCGGTCGCGCTGCTTGGCGCTGATGAGCGGGCCGAGGTCGGCGTCGGCGAGGCCCGGACCGATCCGGACCGACTCGAAGCGCTCCCGCAGCCGGGCCACCAGTTCGGCGTGCACGGCGGCGTGCACGAGCACCCGGGAGCCCGCCGAGCAGGTCTGGCCGCAGTTCTGCAGGATCGCGTTGGCGATCAGGGGCACCGCGCGGTCGAGGTCCGCGTCGGCGAAGACGATGTTGGGCGATTTGCCGCCCAGCTCCAGGACGACCGGGACGACGTTGCGGGCGGCCGCGGCCGCGACCTCGGCGCCCACCGGCCGGGAGCCGGTGAACGAGATGTGGTCGACGCCCGGGTGCGCGGCCAGCGCCGCACCCGCCTCCGGGCCGAGGCCCGGCACCACGTTGACCATGCCCGGCGGCATCCCGGCCGCCAGCGCCAGGCGGGCGATCTCCACGGCGGTGACCGGCGTGTCCTCCGCCGGCTTGACCACGCAGCAGTTGCCGGCGGCGAGGGCGGGCGCGAGCGTGCGGCCGACCATCTGCAGCGGGTAGTTCCACGGTGTGATGTGCGCGGTCACCCCGAACGGCTCCCGCCGGGTGTAGGCGAACAGGCCGTCCATCGGCGGCAGCGTGTCGCCGTGCAGCGCGCGGAGCACGCCCGCGTAGAAGTCGAAGTACCGGGCAACCACGGTGACGTCGGCGGCCGCCTGCCGGCGCGGCTTGCCGACGTCGCGCGTCTCCAGATCGGTCAGCCGCTCGTGGTCGCGCCGGATCAGCTCGGCCAGGCGGTGCAGCAGCCCGGCCCGCGTCTCGGCGCTCATCCGCCGGGCCACCGCCGTCGCCTCCCGGGCCGCGGCGACCGCACGGTCGACCTCGTCCGCGCCCAGCCGGGCGGCTTCCGCGAACGGCGCGCCGGTGGACGGGTCGAGGTCGACGAACGTGTCGGCTCCGGTCACCTCGTCGGCGCCGATCACCGCTGGCACGGTCAGCATGCCGGCCGCCATCAGGACACCACCCGCATCACGTCGCGCAGGTCGTTGAAGGCGCGCAGGGTCCGGACCATCGACGCGCCCCGCCACTCCCGCACCGGTAGGCCGGCCATCGCGGTCGCGACGTTGGCCATCGTCGGCAGGTCCTCCCAGCGGGCGGGCCGGAACTCCACCGTGCCGGTGCCCGTCCAGGAGTCGAGCACGCGGTGCTCGTACAGGCCGGCGGGCATCATCACCACGTACGAGACGTCGGGCACGGTGAGGTCGGCGGAGTTGGGGATGTACTTGTGGTTGAGCCGGGGCAGTCCGGCGAGACCGGTCGCCGGCGGCTCGGCCAGCGCCCGCTCCTCACGGTCGGCCGGCCACGGCTCGAGCGTGAGCCCGTCGAAGCGGACAGTGCAGAAGCGGTAGCCGAACCAGCTCGCGTCGAACGTCGTGCCTTCACGGGTGACGGTCGGGCCGGGGATGTCGGCGAACAGCTTCGGGTGCCCGACCTCCTCCCGGCCGGCGATGATCGGGTCGGCCAGGCTCTCCCACATCACCGCCACGAAGTTGCCCTCGACCCGGTCGCGCTCGCCCTCGAACCGGGCACGGAAGAGCACCTCGATGTAGTTGTAGGCCCGCCCGGCCAGCCAGGCGAGGCTGTGGTTGTAGTGCACGTTCACGGCCACCACCGGCTCGGCGGCCGGGTGGAACCCGGCGGGCAGGAGCGCCGCCATCGCGTCCGCGTCGGTGAGATATTCGACGGTGAGGACGGTTGCCCGGGAGTTCTCACCCGTGAAGCGGCGCCCGTCGGGCCCCTGCCGGGGCCCGAGCGATGGGCCGAAACCGACCGGCATGCGGTAGATGGACAAGCGGCACCTCCGGGGCGTGGCGAGATTCGTTGCTATTCATTATCATACTTAGGCGGTCGCCTGGACTCCAGCGCCGCCCGACGAAGCCGGAGGACGCCCGATGGCGAGCGACGCCACCACCGTTGCGGGGATCGTGGACTCCCTGCTGCACGACAAGCCCCTGGCCCTCGACGACCCCTACCGGCTCTACGCGGAGGTCCGCGAGCGCGCCCCGGTCTTCCGTACCGACGAAGGGTTGTGGGTCCTCAGCCGCTACGACTACATCTCCCGCGCGCTGCGGCACCGGGGCATGAGCATGACCGCCCAGTTGCGGGCCAACCCCCGGTACGCCAGCAGCCCGACGCTGCAGACCCAGGCCGCGAGCATGCTCTTCTTCGACGAACCGGCCGAGCACGCCCGGCAGCGACGGCTGGTCAGCCAGGCGTTCAACAACACCACCGTGCGTGACCTCTCGGTCTGGGTCCGCGAACACGTCAACCGGCTCCTCGACGCGTGTCTGGCCAAGCCCACGTTCGACTTCATGAACGACTTCGCCGAACACATCCCGGTGGCGGTGATCTGCCGCATGCTCGGCGTGCCCGACCGCGACATCGAGACGTTCCGGGACTGGAACTTCCTCATCACCTCGGCCACCGCCGTCAACGTGCCCGACGAGCAGATGGCGGCGATCGAGGCGGCCACGACCAACGTGCTGGCCTACCTCGACGACCTGCTCGCCACCCGGGCCCACGACCCCGGCGACGACCTCATCACCAAGCTGATCGAGGCTCGTGACCAGGGCGACCGGCTGTCCCGAGAGGAGACCACGGCGCTCGCGTTCCTGCTGCTCGTCGCCGGGTCCGACACCACGTCGGCGTTCCTCGGGGCCGCGCTCACCACGCTGCTGCGCAACCCGGCGCAACTCGCGCTGCTGCGCGAGCGGCCCGACCTCATGCCCAACGCGATCGAGGAGCTGATGCGCCTCGACGGCCCTGTCCACTTCGGACTGATACGGACCACCACCGAGCCGCTGGTGGTCGACGACGGCGTCGAGATCGGCGTCGACCAGCCGGTGTGGACGCTGCTCTCCGCCGGCAACCGCGACCCGCTGCGGTTCCCGGAGCCGGACACCATGGACATCACCCGCCAGGACATCCGCCATCTCGGCTTCGGGTTCGGCATGCACACTTGCCTCGGCGCGGCCCTCGGCCGGATGGAGGCGGGCGTCGCGCTCGGCGAGCTCCTGCGCCGCACCGCCTCGATCGCTTCCCTCGACGACACCGTGCGCTGGGTCGACCACGGTAACCTGCGGACGGTCGCGGCGCTGCCGGTCGAGGTGACGCCCGCGTAACCGACCGGCTCCCTGGCTTCTGCCCGCGGGCGGTCCAGCCGGTCGACGCCGGCCGGACCGCCCGCCTGGTCAGCGCGCCTTGGCGAGCCGGTCGAACTCCGGCAGCGCGGCCCAGATTCCGGGCATCGTGTCGTCGACGCCGACCATCTTGGCGTTGTGTGCCCACAGTTGCCGGGCGCTGCACACCTGCACCGACCAGGCCTGCGCGGCCACGATGCCCTGGATCTGCTGGTACTTCCCGCCGCGGTCGGCCTCGGACAGCGTCGGGTCGAGCGCCTCGGCGGCCAGCGCCCGGACCTGTGCGACCTGGGCCGCGTCGCCGCCGCGTGAGATGGTCGCGCCACCCAGCACGTACCGGCCGACGTAGGTGCTGCCGTCGGCACCGGGCACGATGCCGGTCAGTGTCGCCGCCGACTCGCCGCCGTTGAACCGGGGCGAGACCTCGCCCTGGGGCACCGGCTTGAGCTGGGCGTTGATTCCGGCCGCGGTGAGCTGGGCCTGCACCGCCTCGGCGGTCACCTGGTGGGCGGGCCCGAACTCGATCTCGAAGGTCGGGTTGCTCAGCCCCGACTCGGCGAGCAGTTGCCTGGCCTTGTCCACGTCGAACGCGTAGTCGGCGTCGACCGCCGGGTTGTGCGCCGGGCTACCCGCCCCGAACGGCTGGAAACTGGGCGTGCACTGCCCCTGGTACAACTGGTTGCCGATCGCCTCCCGGTCGATGGCGAACTGGATCGCCTGCCGGAGCTTGAGGTTGTCGAGCGGCGGCTTGGCCGAGTTGAGCATCAGCGTGTGCGAACCGCGGACGTCCTTCACGTAGACCTCGTAGCCGCCGCCCTTGGCGCCGTCGAGCGTGGGCTGGGTGTCCGGCCCGATCGTCACCTGCACCAGGTCGAACTGCCCGGCCCGCAGGCCGTTGATGCCGGCGGCCGCCGCCGAGACCGTGACCTCGATGGTCCTGGCCCGCGGCACGGAGTCGTCCCAGTAGTCTTCCGACCGCTCGAACGTCGCGCCCTCGTTGGGCCGGAGCTGAGTGATCTTGTATGCGCCCGAGCCCGCGTCGCCCGGCGCCAGCTTGAGATCACGGCCGTCGGTCAGCGCCTTCGGGGAGACCATCTCGCCGACGTTGGTCGCGAACGCCACCGGCAGTGCCGCTCCCCCGCCGGACAGGTTGAGCACAGCGGTCGCCTCGTCCGGCGTCTCGATCGAGGAGACGCTCGCGAGGTCGGGCGCCACGGTCGTTCCTTGGACGGTCTTGCCCCGCTCCAGGTTGGCCTTCACGACCGCACTGGTGAACTTGGTGCCGTCATGGAACGTGACGTCCGTGCGCAGCTTCAGTTCCAGGCGCTTGCCGTCCGGGCTGAACGTCCAGCTTTCGGCGAGCATCGGAGTCACCCGGTTGCCGTCCGGCGACATCCGGGTCAGGCGGTCGTAGATCAGGCTGGTGTACGGCATGTCGGCCGGCGAGACCTGCCGATGCGGGTCGAGGTTGGTAGGTGGACCGGCCCAGGCCACCCGGACCGTCGCGTCGGGGTCGACGGCGACCGACCCGGAAGGCGAACTGGACGGCTCGGCGTCAGAGACGCAGGCCGTCGCGCTTGTCGCCAGGAACGCGACGGCAGCCGCGCCGAGAACCCTCTTCCATCTGGGCGTCTTCACAGCAAGTCCTCTCACCGAACCCGTGGTGAGAAACTATGCGCAACATACTAACGGTTGTCAACAACTATGACACCGGGTCCGCGTAGTGGCGCTCCAGGGCCGTCGTGGTCACGTCCATCCAGCGGCGCAGCGGCAGGCGGGACAGAGCCGTGTCCAGGTCGTCGTCACTCTCCGCGCGCCAGACGCTCACCGTGCGCGCCTCACCTCGAACCCGCCACATGCGCACGATGATCCCTTCGGCGCCGAGCCGCAGCGCGGCCGCCCGTTCCTCGGCGAGCAGCGCCTCCCGCCCCGACTCCGCGACGCGAGATAGATCGAGGCTTATCGATACAAGATATTCCATGGGTAGGACCATAGTGCGAACGGACGCGGCGGGACACGCCCGGCCGCGACCTGGACGACCGGGCGTGGGAGCTCGCGGTGCGGGCGATGACCGTGACCACCCCGCCGCCGGCGGACAGCCGACGAAGAAAGCCGTCCCTACGCCCGGGTGTCGACGCCCGCGGACTTCGTTGTTCGGGCACGGGGCCGCGGCTCACCGATGAGCACCCGCGGATCCACCGGATCCCGATCGAGACCCATCTCGGCGCCTATCCGAGCAGGTGGCTATTTCTACAAGGCCAGCTTGTGTAAAATACCGTTCGTGACCTACGTGATCGGCGAGCCGTGCGTTGACGTGCTGGATCGGGCCTGCGTGCAGGAGTGCCCGGTCGACTGCATCTACGAGGGCCGTCGCAGTCTCTACATACAGCCCGATGAGTGTGTTGACTGTGGCGCGTGTGAGCCCGTCTGCCCGGTGGAGGCCATCTACTACGAAGACGACCTCCCCGAGACGCTCCGACCCTACGCGGCCGACAACGACGCGTTCTTCGCCCAGGTTCTCCCCGGCCGGCGGGATCCGCTCGGATCGCCGGGTGGCGCGGCGAAGGTCGGGCCCGTCGGTGTCGACACACCGCTCGTGGCGAGCCTGCCGCTGCCGCCGACGTGACGGATCAGCGGCGTCGTGTGCTCGTGTTGAGCCACTCGGTCAACACGGCGGCCTGACTGTGGTCGAGATCGCGGGTGGCGGTCAGGAGTGTCATGTGACCCCGTCGTGCCAGGGCGCGCAGGCGCTGGCGCGCGTCGGCCCGGGCCGGCGACTCCAACTCGCCGAGATAGCGGTGGCGGAACTCGTCGAAACGGCTCGGGTCGTGGCCGTACCACTGCCGCAGTTGTGTCGACGGGGCGATGTCGGGCAGCCATTCGTCGAAGCGGTCGGCGTCTTTGCGGATGCCGCGCGGCCAGACCCTGTCGACGAGAACACGCCGGCCCTCCCCCGGGTCGGGATCGTCGTAGATGCGCCGCATCGTCACCGAGGTGGTCATGGGCGTGCCTCCTCTCAGGTAGGTTGCGCCACGACGGTCAGGAGGACGACGGAGTCTTCCAACGCCACCAGGCCGTGACGCTCGGCGGGGATGGCGACATGGTCGCCGGCGCCGCCGACCCACTGGCCGTCGGCGGTCGTCAGGCGGACCTTTCCCCGCAGGACGTGCAGTGTGGCGTCGCCCGGGCTCTCGTGGTCGGCGAGACCGTGTCCCGCCGCGAGCGCGATGAGCGTCTGGCGCAACGCGTGCGCCCGCCCTCCGTATACCGTGTGCGCGCTGCGTCCGCTCGACGCCGCGCGTGCGAGCGCGCTCTGGGCGTCGGCCAGGTCGGTCAACGAAACTCCGGTCATCATGCTCCCCCAATCTCTTGTGGTCAGACGGCGGCCAGCAGCAGACCGCCCGTCACGGCCAGGCCGATCACCTTGACGACCTCCAACGCGACGAACGCGTGGTGGCCGCGTGAGCGGGGCAGGTCGACACCCGCGAGGATCTGTGTCGACCGGCGCGTCAGGCGCGGCCGCACGACCACGAGCTGTAACGCCAACACGACGATCACCAGGGCCGCCGCCACGGCCACCCGACGCGGCGGCGAACCGACCGCGAGCGCCACGACCAGCACGGCGACGAGCACGACCTCGATGGAGTTGAGCGCCCGGAACACGAGCCGGCCGATGCCGAGCCCGATGCGCAAGGTGACCTCGGGCGCGCGGAACTTCAGCGGCGCCTCCACAAACGAGATGGCGATGACCATCCCCAGCCACACGAACGTCACCGCTGTCGCGACCGCCATCACGACGACCCGGTGCGCGCGGTGGCGCGGGCGACGTGGGCCCGGCACACGTCAGGCTCGGCGAACGGCTCGAGCCGCTCCACGGTCAAGGGTGAGCCGACCGCGGACATCGCGCCCTGCATCAACCCGAGATGCGCCGGACACACGACGAGGTCCCGATGCTCGGTGAGGTCGAGGAACGGGCAATGGCGCAGATCGATCTCCCGCCGGCCACCCGCCACGCGCGGCCGTGGAGCGAACCCGAGCTCGTCGAGTCGCTCGACGAGCCAGGCGAGCGTCGCGGACGCGCTGCGCTTGGGGCGCGGGACCGCCCGGCTGCCAAGCTGGCGGCCCCACTCCCGCCCGGCTGCCGTGGCCCGGTCGGCCGCATGCGCGGGGTCGGCGGCGAGCGCGCCCGCCAGGATCTCGGCGAGCGTGCGGTAGTCACGGGGGCCGGCGGGGTTCATCCGGTGGCGTGCCTGGAAGAGCAGCGGCGGGCGACCCGGCCCCGTCGACACGCGGTCGATGCGGTCGACCCGGCCCGCCTCGACAAGCGACCGCAGATGAAACCGCACCGTGTTCGGATGCACCGCCAGACGTCGCGCGACGTCGAGGATGCTCATCGGCTCCGTCGACGCCCGCAACACCGCCCACACCGCGTCGCGCCGGCCGGCTTCGCCCATCTCCCGGTCGTCCACGCCTCGATTTTACACAACCAACACCTGTAAAAATAGCCGGTACGCCCCGGCCGACCGCGCCGCCGCGTTCGCCTTTCCGACCCGACCGCCAGGCGGAGCGCGGCCGTGGTGACTTCGTCGATCACGACGTTTCCACCGCGGATGGAGTCGGCGGCGTCACCCGACACGGTTCGCGGTGGGAGCGGCGGCGGAGAGCCCGGCTGCCAGCGTGAGCACGCCGACGGCGACCAGCGCCAGGTACGGCACGGTGAAGGTGCCGGTGCTGTCGCGCAGGAGGCCGACCGCGACCGGGCCCGCCGCCGCCAGCAGGTAGCTGGCGAAGAAGGCCATTCCCGACGCCCGCGGTGTCGACGCGGGTGTGGGTGCGATCTGGCCGACCACCGTGAGCGCGAGTGCGAAGTTGGCGCCGGCGCCGAGCCCGAGCAGCGACGCGAACAGGGCCGGCACGCTCAGCGGGACGGCGACGATCAGCACGAGGCCGAGGAGGGTGAGCGCGGTCGCGCCGGCGATGGCCGGGCGTGGGTCGCGTCGTGAGAGGGTCGGTGCCAGCAGCGCCGAGACGACCTGGGTGGCGCTGAAGACGGCGAGCAGGCCGCCCGCCTGCGCGGGTGACCATCCCCGGTCGGTGTAGCTCGCGGCCAGCCATGCCAGCAGCGCGTAGTAGAGCAGTGACTGGCCGCCCATGTACGCGGTCGCTACCCATGCCCGCCGGTCGCGCCACGGCGACCAGCCGGTGTGACCGCCCGCGTCAACCGCGACCACCGCCGGAGAGGCTGGGCCGCCGGCCGGTCGGACGGCCAGCCAGATGAGCAGCGCCGCGCCCGCCGGCACCGCCCAGAGGGCCAGTGCCGTCCGCCAGGAGCCGTCCGCTGCCGCGCGTAGCGGTTCCGTCGCGCCCGCCGCGACCAGCGCGCCTACGATCAGCGCCGTCGTGTAGAGGCCGGTGACGGGGCCGACGCGGTCGGGGAACCGTGCCCGGACCAGGGCCGGCATCAGCGCTCCGCCGATCGCGATGCCCACTCCGGCCAGGACCGTCGCCGCGTAGAGCACCGCCACCCCGGCCAGCGGTCGGACCGCTGTCGCCACCGTCAGCAGCGCCAGGGCCAGCGCCATCGCCCGGCCGGTGCCCCAGCGGGTCGACAGCCACGCCGCGACCGGTGCGAACACGCCCATGCAGATGACGGGGACCGAGGTCAGCGCGCCGACCGCCGACGCCGACAGGCCGAACGTGGCGCGGAGCGGGTCGACGACGGGCGGCACCGAGGCGATCGCGGGGCGTAGGTTGGCGGCCGCGAGCAGGACCGCGGTGAGCCACCCGGCGGTCGGGAGCCACCGTCTCACGGAAGGGGCAGACCGACGTAGTTTTCCGCCAGCGACGTCGCCGCCGCGCGTGACGACGTCACGTAACGCAGCTGAGAGAGTTGGAGCTGGGCTTCGAACGGGTTGTCGCCCGAGCGGTGCAGCATCGACGTCATCCACCAGGAGAAGTGTTGCACGCGCCAGACCCGGCGCAGACACGCCTCCGAGTAGGCGTCGAGCCCGGACTCGTCGCCCGTCGCGTACCAGCGGTGGAGGGCGTCGGCCAGCACCTTCACGTCGGCGACCGCCAGGTTGAGGCCCTTGGCGCCGGTCGGCGGCACGATGTGGGCCGCGTCGCCGGCCAGGAACAGCCGCCCGTAGCGCATCGGCGAGACGACGAAGCTGCGCATCGCCGCGACCGACCTTTCGAGGATCGGGCCGGTGGCCAGCGACCAGGACGGGTCGGACCGGGCCAGCCGCCTGCGCAGCTCGGCCCAGATCCGCTCGTCGGGCCAGGCCGCCAGGTCTTCGTCGGGTCGCACCTGCAGGTAGAGCCGGGTCAGCGACGGCGAGCGCATGCTGTGGAGCGCGAACCCGCGCGGGCTGTGGGCGTAGACCAGTTCCGGTGACGACGGCGGCGCCTGGGCGAGGACGCCGAGCCACGCGTGAGGGTAGTCGCGTTCGAAGACCGAGAGCACGCCCGCCGGGATCGCGGCCCGCGACGCTCCGTGGAACCCGTCGCAGCCGGCGACGACGTCGCACCGTAGCGTCCGCGGCACGCCATCGGAGTCCACGTAGGACACCGTCGGGGCGGTGTCGAGCGACGACAGCGTCACCGACGAGACCGAGAAGTGCAGCGGCCCCGGCCAGGCCGCGATCAGGTCCTTGACGATCTCGTGCTGACCGTAGATCGTGATGTCGCGCCCGGTCAGCTCCGTCAGCGGGATCCGGTGGCCGGCCTCGCCGAACAGCAGCTCGATGCCGTGGTGGACCATGCCGTCGCGGTGCAGGCGCGCGGCCAGGCCCAGCGAGGTCAGCAGCTCGACCGTGCCGTGTTCGAGCATCCCGGCGCGGATCCGTGACTCCACATAGGACCGCGACTGCCGCTCCAGCACCACGCACGAGATGCCGTGGCGCCGCAGCAGATGGGCCAGGACGAGGCCGGCCGGCCCCGCCCCGATGATGCCGACCTGGGTGCGGGTCGCCGCGCTCAGCCCCACACCTCCTGCGCGGTCTCGACGATCAGCGCGAGCTTGGCGACCTCTTGCTCGTAGCCCAGCACGTTGCCCTCGACCGTCGAGGAGAACCCGCACTGGGGCGAGAGGCAGAGCTGGTCGAGCGGCACGTACTTGCTCGCCTCGTCGATCCGCCGTTTGAGGGTGTCCTTCGACTCCAGCTCGCCGCGTTTGGTGGTGACAAGACCGAGAACGACCATCTTCCCCGGGGGTACGAAGCGCAGCGGCGCGAAGCTTCCGGAGCGCTCGTCGTCGAACTCCAGGAAGAACCCGTCGACGGCGAGCTCGGAGAAGAGCGCCTCGGCGACGAAGTCGTAGCCGCCCTCGGCCGCCCACGACGACCGGAAGTTGCCCCGGCACATGTGGGTGGTCACCGACAGTTCGGCGGGCCGGTCGGCCAGCGCCGCGTTGATCTGCCGGATGTAGCGCAGGTGCTGGTGTTCGGCGTCGTCGCCCCGCTCGGCGAGCTGTCGCCGCTGCTCCGGGTCGTTGAGGTAGGCGAGGCTCGTGTCGTCGAGCTGGAGGTAGCGGCAGCCGAGCGCGGCCACGCGGCGGACCTGGTCGGCGTAGGCCGCGGAGAGGTCGGCCCAGAAGCGCTCCTCTTCGGGGTAGACCGCCGGGTCGATCGACGCCCGCCCGCCCCGGTAGTGGACCATGCTCGGCGACGGGATCGTCAGCTTCGCGGTCACGCCGGGACCGACCGTGTCGAGCAGGAACGCGAAGTCGTCACCGAAGATCGTCTTCTCGAGCCGCACCGGGGCGTCGACGGCCAGCGCCGCCGAGGTGAAGTCGAGGTCGCCGGCCGCGTTGCGGAAGTGCACCCGGATCTGCTCGTCGGTGCGGTGGATCCCGCCCAGCTGGTAGATGAAGTCCATGTGCCAG
>Ga0164243_10000391_pt1 | contig 86112 bp, 81 predicted proteins | sample OricompcompostOP_FD_108781 | JGI IMG/M metagenome (GOLD analysis project Ga0164243, IMG submission 108781) | Organic Plus compost microbial communities from Emeryville, California, USA - Original compost - Organic plus compost (OP) | ecosystem: Engineered > Solid waste > Mixed feedstock >... | reverse complement strand
TCGGCTCATCACATCCTGGGGCTGGAGCAGGTCCCAAGGGTATGGCTGTTCGCCATTTAAAGTGGTACGTGAGCTGGGTTCAGAACGTCGTGAGACAGTTCGGTCCCTATCTGCCGTGGGTGTCGGAATATTGAGAGGAGCTGTCCCTAGTACGAGAGGACCGGGATGGACGCACCTCTGGTGGACCTGTTGTGGCGCCAGCCGCATTGCAGGGTAGCTATGTGCGGACGGGATAACTGCTGAAAGCATCTAAGCAGGAAGCCCCCCTCAAAACGAGTATTCCCTTGAGAGCCGTGGAAGACCACCACGTTGATAGGCCGGGTGTGGAAGCGCAGCAATGTGTGAAGCTTACCGGTACTAATAGCTCGATCGGCTTGATCGTTCTCATTAATCCATGCCCGTGATTGCGGCAGGACGAGACGATCGGTCAGATACCTGAATACAGGTCATTCCCAACCAAAATTCACCCAGATGTTTTTCGCCGATCTGGTGGTACTAGCGCAGTGCCCAGAACCCGATCCCATCCCGAACTCGACCGTTAAACACTGCAGCGCCGATGGTACTAAGTCTCAAGGCTTGGGAGAGTAGGTCGCCGCCAGGTCTGCCAAAAACATCTGGTTTCTCTTTACTTCGTCGAATTCAAAAGCCCGTCTCCCTAACCGGAGGCGGGCTTTTTGCTTTTGGGGCATGAGGTGAGCGGATCCATCCCACTCATCCGTCGGCTGCGCCGAAACCTTCTCCCACCAGGGGAGAAGGAAGGCTGTGGCACGATCTCTCCCCCCGTCCTCCCTCTCCCCTCGTGGGAGAGGGTGCCCGAAGGGCGGGTGAGGGGGTAATCTTCGTCCTCCCCCAACACCGTTATTTTTCCGTTAACGCGAATCTCGGATCGTCGCGCCATGGCGATATCCGGGCTCACGTCCAACACGGCGCTTCCCGCTGCCCTGCTTGCAGCATCGGAGCAGCCGTCGCTTGCCGTAGGCGATATCGTTGCGGGACGCGTCGTCGGGCAGGCGCCGAACGGCGCGAGCCAGGTTACCATCGGCAAGCAGGTCGTGGCCGTCGCCTTGCCCGAGCATCCGCCGACCGGAACGGTGCTGCTGCTGCAGGTCGGTGGCGGCGAATCCGGCCGGCGCTTCACGGTGCTGGCGGAAGTGACGCCAGATGCTGCCGCGCACACCGCGCTGGTGCCGCCGCAGGCGCGGTTGCGATTGCAGGCGTTGGGCCTGGTGCCGGATGCGGCGTTTTCGGCAACCGTCGTGGCGCGTTCAGCCAACGGCCTCACGCGATTGGCTGTGGGCGATACGCTCATCGAGCTTCTGCTGCCACGCTCCGTTGCCGCCGGCGAAACCGTACGCCTGCAGATGCCCCGCGACTGGAGCAACCTGACGCGGTTGCGGCTCGTCGACAGGGAGGCAGTTCCGGCACGGGATCTCGGGCAGGTCGCAACCAATCCACGCATAACGGCAGTCCTCACCAAGCTGGGATTTGCACCTGGCGCTACGATCGAAGGCAAGGTGCTGGGCCGTACGGCTCAAGGCACAAGCTTGGTCGCTGTCGGCGGCGACGTGCTCGAACTGGCATTGCCGCAGACCTATCCCACCGGCACCGGCCTGCGCTTTCGGTGGCCGGCCGAAGGTGGCGACCGGCTGCTGCTGATGTCGGCAACGCCGCCCGCTTTCGGTACGAGCGGCCGCGCGGTAACCGTCGCTCCGCAATCGCTGCCCGTGCTGCAAAACCTCGGCCCAGGCCAGCGCATCGCGGCCGAAGTGGTGGCGCAAACGGAGAGCGGCGAAACCGAGATCGTCGTCGGCGGTCAACGGCTGACGGTGACGCTTCCCGTCGCACGCCCGGTCGGAGCGTCCCTGACGCTGCTCGTGCAGGGCACGTCCGAGCAGCCACGTCTCGTGCTCGCGCCGGAAATTTCCGCGAACCCGCCCGCCGATATCGCGGCCCTGCGGCAATCGGCGATGGCCAACCAGGGCAGTCTCGGAACGGTGCTGGCCGGGCTGGCGCGATTGCGGGGGGCACCGGAACCCGTCGCCGCGTCTGCAGCGTCATTGCGGCAAGCGGCACTGTCGCTCGATAGCGGCGAAATTACAGGCAACGACCTCCGGCAGGCGATGCTGCGCTCGGGCACCTTCCTCGAAGCGAGCGGCATGCCTGCTTCCGGCGATATCAAGGCCGCGCTAATGAGCCTCAGGGGCGCGCTTTCGGCTTGGCTCGGCATGGATACGGCGGCCCTTGGCAGCGGCGCGAAAAAGCCGGCACCGCCGGTTCGTGGCGCACTGCCACGTTCGCACCCGGTGATGCTGCCGGATGCGGACAACACGATCGAGCCGACCACGGTCGGACGGCACCTCATTGCCGATACGGATGCGGCGCTCGATCGCGTGCGGCTGTTCCAGCTCGCGAGCCTGCCTGACCCGAATACGGCGCAGGCGGGTCGTGCGCCGCTGCATACGGTCGAGATTCCGCTGCGACTCGGCAACGAACTGTCGATGGCGCAGTTCCAGGTCCTGCGCGACGGCGGCGGGCAGGGAAGCACCGAGGCGCCAGCCGAGCGCGGCTGGCAGATGCGGTTCTCGGTGAACTACGCGGTTCTGGGCGAAGTCGGTGCGCAGATCACCTTGCGCGGGCACCGCGTCAGCGTTGCGCTCTGGGCCGAGCGGCAGGCCACAGCCACGGCGCTTGAAGCCATGCTGCCCGAATTGCGCCCCGGACTTTCGGCCCGCGGCATCGAGCCGGTGGCGCTCAATTGTCGTTTCGGCCGGCCGCACGAAACCCTCGCAGCGCCTTCCGGCCAATATGTGGATGCGGTCAAATGAGCGACCGGCTGGAGCGCCTGCTTGCCGTCGCGCTGGCCTATGACGAAGGCTCGCGCGAGGCGCCGCGCGTCACCGCCAAGGGGCAGGGGCTGCTGGCCGAAAAGATCGTTGCGCTCGCCGAGGAGAACGGCATCACGGTCGAGGCCAATCCGATCCTGGCGGAAGCACTTGCCGGCGTCGAACTCGATGACACGATCCCCGTCGAATTGTTCGAGGCGACGGCCGAGGTCATCGGCTTTATCTTGAGGGCGCGGCAGCGGTTGTAAAGCCCGGCCGCCGGGTCTAGGTTTTGCCCAGCCTCCGCCGGAGAATCCCGAAGATGCATTATACCCGCCTTGGCCGCACCGGCCTGGAAGTCTCGCGCCTTTGCCTTGGCTGCATGTCGTTCGGCGACACCAGCGCCGGCGGCCACCAATGGGTGCTTGACGAGGCAGCCAGCCGCCTGATCATCCGGCGCGCCTGGGAGGCGGGCATCAATTTCTACGACACCGCCAACGTGTATTCGGGTGGCACCAGCGAGATCATCACCGGCAAGGTGCTGAAGGAACTGGCACCGCGCGACCAGTGGGTGCTGGCGACCAAGGTGCACGGCATCATGCGCGAGGGGCCGAACGGGCGCGGCCTGAGCCGCAAGGCGATCCTCAGCGAGATCGACAATTCGCTCAGGCGTCTCGGCACCGATTATGTCGATCTCTACCAGATCCACCGTTGGGACTACAAAACCCCGATCGAAGAGACGATGGAGGCGCTCAACGACGTCGTACGCATGGGCAAGGCCCGCTATATCGGCGCCTCCTCGATGTATGCCTGGCAATTCGCCAAGGCCCAGCATTATGCCGAGCTCCATGGGCTCACACGCTTCGTTTCCATGCAGGACCATCTGAACCTGCTCTATCGCGAAGAGGAACGGGAAATGCTGCCGCTCTGCATCGACCAGGGCATCGGCGTCATCCCGTGGAGCCCGCTGGCGCGCGGACGGCTGACGCGGCCGTGGGGTACCGAGACCAACCGTACCGAAAAGGATGTCTTCGGCTCAACGCTCTACACGGCCGACGAAGAGGCCGAGAAGGCCATCGTCGAGGCGGTGTTCAAGATCGCCACGGCCAGGGGCGTGAAACCCGCACAGGTGGCACTCGCCTGGGTCATGCAGAAGCAGCCCGTGACGGCGCCGATCGTCGGGGCGACCAAGCTCGCCCATATCGAGGATGCGATCGCCGCAGTCGAACTGGCGCTCACCGCCGACGAGATTGCCGAGCTCGAAGCGCCCTATCGGCCCAAGCCCGTCGCCGGTTTCAGCTGAGCGTCGATCACAAAGCGGCGTGCGCAGCGCTTTAGACATAATTTGTTCAGTATCGTTGCGCACACTTTTCGCCTGCCATTCTCAAGCGGGATTGCCCATCCATGCCCCTGGTCCGTCTTGCCGGCTTCGCGCTGGCCGCCGTGTTTTTCGTTTTCGCGGCCGTCCCCGCCAATGCGATCGGGATCATGGATCCGTTCAACATGCCGGCCGCCATGGATGGCGGCACCGCCAAGGTCGGCGACGGCATCGCCTATGCCGACGGGCCGCGCCACAAGCTCGACATCTACGCCCCCGAACAGCGCGGGCCCTTGGCGCCGGTCGTCTTCTTCATCTATGGCGGCGGCTGGAACCATGGTGATCGAGCCGACTACCAGTTCGTCGGCCGTGCCTTTGCCGCGCGCGGGTTCGTCACCGTCATCGCCGACTACCGGCTGGTGCCCGACGTAAGATTTCCTGGCTTTCTCGAGGACAGCGCCGCCGCGCTCAAATGGGTGCAGGACAATATCGCCGGTTATGGCGGCGATCCGCAGCGGCTGTTCCTCGCCGGGCATTCGGCCGGCGCCTACAATGCGGTGATGCTGGCGCTCGATCCGTCCTATTTCCAGGAATACGGCGTGACCCTCGCCATCCGTGGCGTCGCCGCGCTTTCCGGACCTTATGACTTCTATCCGTTCGAATACGACGAGGTGAAGAACGCCTTCGGCAATGCGCCCAATCCGGACGGCACGCAGCCGGTCAATCTCGTCAATTCCGATGCCCCGCCGATGCTTTTGACATCGGGCACCTACGATCCGATCGTCAGGATGCAGAATACCGAGCATCTGGCGCAGGCGCTGCGCAACAAGGGCCTCTGGGTCACCACAAAATATTACGAAGGTTTTGGGCACATGGAGCCGGTGATCGCGCTTGGCGCGCTCTGGCGCTGGCGCATGCCGATCCTCAACGACGTCGTCGATTTCTTTTCGACCTTCGGAGCCTTCCCGAGCGGCGTGCCGCGCATCGCCGTCGTTCCCGATCCGCCGGAAGGCGTGTTGCCCGACGGCCAGCCGATCGAACCCATGAACGCCATCATCGAGCAGCTCGATACGCAGTTTGCGCCGATCGGCGGCAAGGAAGACGCCGCCGCAGCTTTGCGCTAGGGAATCGGCTAGGCTCGGCCAATGAGCCACCTTCGCCATTCCGGAAAATCGTTCGCAGAACAGCGCGCCGCGCTCGAGGCGATCGTGCGTGCCGAGCCTGTGCTGATGGCGGTGCTCTCAGGCGCACGCGAGCTCGAACTCGCCGACAGCTGGCTGGTCTCGGGCGGCATCTACAACAGCGTCTGGAATGCGCTCACCGGAAGGCCGTCGATGACCGGCGTCAAGGACATCGACCTCTTTTATTTCGACGCGTCCGATGTGAGCTACGAGGCCGAGGACGCGGTGATCAGGCGCGCCGAAAAGCTCTTCGCCGGCCTGCCGGTGCCGGTCGAAATCCGCAACCAGGCGCGCGTGCATCTCTGGTACGAGGGGCATTTCGGCGTGCCCTATCCGCCGCTCGGCGATTCCCGCGAGGCGATTCGCCGCTTTGCCAGCCTCACCCATGCGGTGGGCGTGCGGCTCGTCGACGGCGATGAAATCGAGATCTATGCGCCCTATGGGCTCGACGACATCTTCTCGTTCCGGCTCGTGCCTAATCGGCTGATGGACAACCGGCGCACGCATGAGGAAAAGGCCAGGCGGCAAGTGCTCGTCTGGCCTGAACTCACGGTCGAGCCCTGGTAATCGGACCGAGGCTTATTCCGCCTTGTCGGCCGAACTCGCATTGAGCTGGCCATAGCGCTCGACGCCGATGGTTTCGAGCAATTGCAGCTGCGTTTCGAGGAAGTCGATATGGCCTTCCTCGTCCTTCAGCAACTCGTCGAAGAGTTCCTTGGAGACGTAGTCGCCAAGGTCGGCGCACAGTTCGCGCGACTTCTTGTAGGCGGTGCGGGCGTCGTATTCGCCAGCGAGGTCCGCTTCCAGCACTTCCTTGATGGTCTGGCCGATGCGCAGCGGCGCCACGCGCTGCAGGTTGGGGTGGCCTTCGAGGAAGATGATGCGCTGGATCAGCCTGTCGGCGTGGTGCATCTCTTCGATCGACTCGGCGCGCTCCTTGGCGGCGAGCTTCAGGAAGCCCCAATCGTCCAGCAGGCGATAGTGCACCCAGTACTGGTTCACCGCCCCCAGTTCGAGAAATAGAGCCTCGTTAAGCCGCTCGATGACCTGTGCTTCGCCCTTCACGCCGACCTCCTTCACGCTGTTGTCGCAAGGCGGCAAGGCGCTCCTGAACGTCGATCAGTTCCGCCGAATTGCTCACCTTTCCAAGGTGATACTCTTCGGTCACGCGGGCGATAATGTCCACCACATTCGGAAAGCAACCACAGCAACGGCCACGCTTGCCAAGTTCGCGATAGACCTTGGCCGGCACGATGAGCTGCCACGGCTCGACATCGAGCAGGGCGCGGATCGCTTGCTCGATATCCTTTTCAGCGATGACGTTGCAGTGGCAGACGTACATGGGCGGGCCCGGTTGATGGACGGGGGGATAAAATGCCCATCAAACCTGATTGTCAATGTCAGTTATTGACGCTCGTTAACGGATCGAGCCCTTGTGATCGGTGCCTGCTCAGGAGACGGCCTCGTGCGCCTCCAGCCAGGCGAGGAAGGCGTCGGGCGGCATCGGCCTTGCCATCAGGTAGCCCTGGCCTTCGTCGCACCCCATCTGGCTCAGCAGGTCATAGGCACGTTGCGTCTCGATGCCCTCAGCGCAGAGCCGGAATCCCAGGCCATGGCCGAGCGCGATGATCTCGCGCACGATGAATTCGCCGGCCGGATCGGTGCCGAGCGGACGCACGAACGACTGGTCGATCTTGAGGATGTCGGCCGGAATCGCGGTCAGGTAATTGAGGCTCGAATAGCCCGAGCCGAAATCGTCGATGGCGACTTTGACGCCGGCCGAGCGCAGGCGCCGCAAATGGCTGGCGACGCGCTGGCCGTTGCTGGCGAGCACACCTTCGGTGAATTCGAGCTCGATCGCGGTTGGCGCCACGCCATGGGCGAGGCAGAGGTCGAGCAGGCGTTCGTCGAACCCGGGCTCGTCGAGATTGAGCGGCGAGGCATTGATCGAAATGGTCAGCGGCCGCCCGCTTTCAGTGAAGCGGCGCGTTTCGGCGAGCGCCGCGTTGAAGACCCATTCCGTCAGCGGGGTGATGAAGGCGGTTTGCTCGGCGAGCGGCACGAATTCGCCCGGCGCGATCGGCCCCATCTGCGGGTGGTTCCAGCGCAGCAGTGCTTCGGCGCCGGTACAGGCGCCGGTTCCCATGTCGAGGCGCGGCTGGAAATTGAGCGTCAGCTGGTCGGGTGCCGCCAGCGCCGCCGGCAGGTCCGTCAGCAGGCGAAAGGCGCGAATCTGCGCGGCATCGATATGGTGGTTGTAAAAGGCAAAGCCCGCCGCAACGTTGCGGCTGTCCTGGGCGGCGGCCAGCGTCGCACGCAGCGCCTCGGCGGCATCGGTGATGGCAGGCGACAGCGGCAAGAGGCCAGTGCCGACATGCGTCTTGACCGGAATGTCATTGACATAGACCGGTTCGTCGAACGCCTCCACGATCCTGCCGACGATCGGCGGAATGGCGTCGGCGCCATCGGCATCGACGGCAAAGGCGAAGCTTAGCATGCTGACGTGGTAGATGGCGCTGTCGGCCGGCAGCAGCTTTTCGAGCAGGGCGGCACCGGCGCGCACGAAGTCCTCGGCGAAGGCATGACCGAGCGCGCGCTGGATCTTGCCGAAATGCTGGGCCTCGGTCAGCGAGAACAGGACCAGCATGCGGTCCTTGCCCGGCCCGCCGCGCAGGCGCGCGAAGTGATCGAGGAATTCGAGGCGATTGGGCAGGCGTGTGACGTGGTCGTAGCGGCCGATGAGCTCGGCTGCCTCCGGACTGATGCGGACCGGTTCTGTGGCGGCTGCCGGCCCGGCAAGAGGGCGGTCGAATTTGTCCCGCAGTGAAAGCACAAAGGCTCTCCTTGCTCGCCGATGCTCGGGGAGCTTTCCACCCGCCCTGTTAAATCGGGCTTAATGTTTATGGTTACTTCCGCTGCATTGCTTATGAATCGGGCATGGGTTTTGCGGCGGAGAGGCAACAATCCCTCCTGCCGCACCTCCGCGATTTTAGCCAAATTTTAAGTATCCGGCCAGAAATGCCCGCATTCGCAAGGGTTTGGCAGCAACCTTGCGCCTTTCATAAGGCTTGGAAAGCACGAGTCGGAGAAGGAGTTTTCGCCATGGCGAACCCTGCCACCAGCTTTGCCTATGTCTTTGCCGCCAATGCCGCCCGCGGCTTGCCGCCGACCGCACCGCCCCTGGCGCGCCTTTCCGCCCACCCGGAGAAATCCGAGTGGGATCGGGAGCCCGGAGCGGTACGGAACGAGGCCGATGACCTCAATAGTCGTAAACGATCAGCTGATCGGCGCCTTCGGCCAGATCGTCCGTGAGCCTGGTCCATGGAATGGTCGCCGTCACCGCGCCATCGGCGTAAGAGGCGACTTCGTAGGGCTGGAACTGCATGGTGAGGCCGTCGGTCGATAGATCCCAGCGCATTGGATCGGCCACGGTCTCCTCGAGCCAATCCTGCTCGATCTCCCAGAGCAGTTCGCCGCGGTCGGCCTTCAACTGCGCGAGGACGAGATCGGCGAGGTGCTTTTGCCAATCCTTGCCGGCAAAGACGTCTTTAGCCATAAGTTCGCGGTTCTCGCCGCGCAGGAAGTGCAGGTAGTCGACGCTGTAATTGCCATGCGCGGCGCCGTGGCCATACCATGAGCCCTCCACCCGCAAGTCGATACGGTTGCCGGTGATGCGCTTGATCGAGACATTGAGTTCGGTGTCGCTGCTGGCTTCGTCCTCGGCGGGCGGCGCCTTGGCCGAGCCGGCGAGCTTGGGTTCGGTCTTCTCGACAAAGGCGTTGAACGCCTTGGCCAGTTCGCTGTCGCCGTCGATGCGCGGCAGCGACTGCATGTGGGTTGCCACCTTGTAGTAATTTTCGCCCTGTGGATCGGGGGCGGCGCGGTAGGCATCGATATTGTAGACGCGCAGGCCGCTATACATGCGGCTCGTTTCGAGAGTGGCGATCCGTGACGTATAGGCGGTGTGCAGGCACGCTGTCCTTGCCTCGTCGACCGGTTGGTCGTCGGGCAGCATGTCGTCGGCGCAGGATATATCGAGCGATTGCAACCACGAGCGCTGGCCGGCGCGCATGGCATCGGACGCCGTCTTGGTAAGGCCGCCGGTGGCGGTGGCATAGGCGACGGCAAGCGTATCGTCGTCGGAGGAAAGTTCGGGATCGGCGCAGATGGCTTTCTCGAAAACCGAGCTTGCCTTGGCGCAATCGAAGCTCGCCGCGCTTGCTGGCAGGCAGAAGCCCAGAGCCAGCAGCGCAAACGAGAAGGTGAACAGGAAGAGCCGCATTGTCTTTCCCCCGAAAGTGAGTGGCGGGGGAAGACTAGCATCGTGAGGTTTGGCGGCAAGTGCCTTCAGGCAAAAGGTTTTCCAGCCATGAGGTTGGCTGCGGCGGCGATCTCCTCACGCCCGACTTCATGGCCGCCATCATGCCAGACGAGGCCTACCTCGCTTCCCTGAGCCTTAAAATAGTCGGCGAGCTTTTGCGTTTCGCCCGCCGGGGCGATGGGATCGCGCCGGCCCGCCGTGATGAGGATGCGGCGGCCGGCAAGGCCCGGTGCCGGTGGCGGGGTGAACGGGATCAGCGGGTGCAGCAGCACCGCGCCGTCGAAGAGTTCGGGATGGCTGAACAGGACCGATGCCAACACGTTGGCGCCGTTCGAATAGCCGAACCCGAAAACCCGTTCGGCCTTGCCCTCGGCGCGCCGGGCGGCAACGAAGCCGGCGAGCTTGTCGGTGGCACGGGTCAGGTCGTCCATGTCGTAGACGCCCTCGGCCTTGCGCCGGAAGTAGCGCAGCGCGCCGCCTTCACTGACATCGCCGCGCGGCGTAACCAGCCGGGCGCCGGCCAGCAGGTGCTGGCCGAGCTCGAAGAACTGGTTCTCATCGCCGCCCGTGCCGTGCAGGAGAACGAGGAGCGGCGCCTCAAGCGTCGCTCCCTGCCGTTCGCGATAGACGTAATCGCCCATCTCAGTTCTCCAGCTTTTCAAGGCTCTGCTCGAGCCGGGCGCGCAGGTGCTCATGCTGGCGCGGCAGCTTCAGGGCTTCGCCCAGATGCGCCGTGTCCTCGTCGCGATCAAAGCCCGGCTCGTTGGTTGCGATCTCGAACAGCACGCCGCCGGGAGTGCGGAAATAGACAGAGAAGAAATAGTCGCGATCGATCACCGGGGTCAGCGCGTAGCCGGTATCGCTCAGCGCCTTGCGCACGTCGAGCTGGCTTGCCCTGTCGGGCACCGAAAAGGCGATGTGGTGCACCGAGCCGGCACCAAGCGTCGCGCGCGGTGCGCCGGGCAGCGTTTCGATGTCGACGAGATCGGCGCCGTTGCCATTGGGCAGGCGATAGCGCGTGATGCCGTCGCGCGTTTCGGCCGGCTCATAGCCCATGAACTGCAGCAGTTCGGCGGTGGCGCCGGCATCGCGCAGCCTGAGCGAAGCCGAATGGAAACCACGGATCGCCACGTCAGCAGGCACGCCGCCTTCGGTCCAGGGTTCACGCGGATCGTTTTCGGTCTCGACCAGCGCAAAACTGTCGCCGTCCGGTCCGGTAAAGCCGAGCGTCTTGGCCCCGAAGCTCTCGCCATCGACAAGGCCCTTGACCCCGGCGGCAGTCAGCCGCTCGCGCCAATAGGGCAGGGCTCCCTTGGGCACCGAGAACACCGTCACCCCCACTTCGCCGGTGCCGCGACGGCCCGGAGCGATATGCGGGAAGGGGAAATAGGTCATGATGGTGCCGGGCGTGCCGACCTCATCGCCGTAATAGAGGTGATAAACGCTCGGCTCGTCGAAATTGACGGTCTTCTTGACGCGCCTCAGGCCCAAAGTGTGGGTGAAGAAGGCATTGTTGCGAGCAGCGTCACCGGCCATGGAGGTCATGTGATGCAGGCCCTTGATCTCAGTCAGCATGGTTCCAACTCCCATTGAGAGCGCGGTTCGGCGCTCGCTTCGGGGTCAGAGATAGGCCGCAAGATCGTTGCCGATAAGGCGATAAATCGACGACCGATTGTTGCGCCATCGGGCAACAATCGGTCGCCGTTGGATTTACCGTGCCGCCCAGTTCATGCCGCGGCGGAGGATCGTCTTCATTTCCGGCACCTGGAATTCGGACGCAACGTGCCCGAGCGAGGAATAGAACACCCGACCCTTGCCGTGCATGCGCTTCCAGACGACCGGCATCGTGACGCCGTCGATCCAGGCCGCATGCTCGCCGTTGAACGTCGTCGTCGCCAACACCTCGTTGGAGGGGTCGACATGCATGTAATATTGCTCGGAATGATAGGGGAAGCTCTTTATCCCCTCCATGACCGGATCGTCCGGGCGGGTGATGTCGACACGATAGTCGATGATGCCGCCGGGATGGGCGACCCATTGCCCGCCGACCATGAACTGGTAATCCACCGCCTCGCGGAAGGCATCACCCATGCCGCCATGATAGCCGGCGAGGCCGACACCGTCGCGCACGGCGGCGGTCAAATTCTGCACCTCTTCCTTTTCGATCTTCGACATGGTGAAGATCGGAACGATGAGGCTCAAATCCTTGATCGAGGGGTCGGCGAAGGCCTCTGTCGTGTTCTCGACATAGACCTTGAAGCCGTCCTCCTCCAGCATTCCGCGGATGATGGCGGCGCATTGCTCGGGCTCGTGCCCGCTCCAGCCACCCCAGACGATCAGTGCTTCGCGCATGGCGCTCTCCTCAAAGTTCTTTTTAACCGAGCCGGCCGTCGACCAGCGATTGCGACAGTTGAGCCGGACGTTCGGCAGGCGTCGTGATGGTGACCGAGGCGCCGCTTTTCGACGACGTCTCGAAGGCTTCCATCACTTCCAGCACGTGCAGCGCCAGGTCGCCATTGCAGCGGTGCGGGCGGTTCTCGCGCACGGCGTGGGCCATGTCCGCCAACCCGATCGAGCGGTAATTGCCGTCGGCATAGGGCATGTCGGTCGCCACTTCTTCCCATTCGCCGCCCTTCTTCAGCACCTCGATCTGGCCGCCGAAACGGTTGGGATCGGGCACGATCAGGCTCGCCTCGGTGCCGTAGATCTCGATCGGCACATGCTTGTGCGCCGGTACGTCGAAGCTCATTGCCATCTGCACGATGGCGCCGTTCTTGAACACCAAAGTCCCCGAAACGTGCGTGGGTACATGCACGGGGATCACTTCGCCAGCGCGCTCCTTGGCGGTGATGGTGCGCGTCTCCCTCAGCCTGCTGGAGGCACCGAGCACCTTGTCGACAGGCCCAAGCAGGTTCACAAGGTCGGTGATGTAATAGGGACCCATGTCGAGCATCGGCCCGCCGCCGGCTTCGTAATAGAAGGCCGGATTGGGGTGCCAGCGCTCGTGCCCGGGGCCCATGAAATAGGCGGTGCCGCCAACCGCCTGGCCGAGCACGCCTTCATCGACCAGCCGGCGCGAGGTCTGGTGCGCACCGCCCAGGAACGTATCGGGCGCCGAGCCGACGCGCAGGCCCTTGGCCTTGCCAGCCGCGACCAGCTTCTTGCCTTGCGAAAATTCGACGCCGAGCGGTTTTTCCGAATAGACGTGCTTGCCGGCATCGAGCGCCCTGAGGCCCACATCGACATGCGCCTTGGGAATGGTGAGGTTAAGGATGATCTCGACTTCGGGATCGGAAAAGATGGCATCGAGCGCCACGGCCTTGACGCCGAATTCCTGTGCACGTGCCTCAGCGGCGGCCGGATTAAGGTCGGCGACGGCGCGGATGTCGAGAATTGGAAAATCCTTGGCGGCCTTGAGATATGCGGCCGAGATATTTCCCAAGCCGACGATGCCGATGCCTACCCGTTCCATTCGTCTCAAACTCCCTCAGGTTTTGCCGTTGTACATGTCGGCGAAATTCATACGGCGCGCCGGCCCGGTCGTGCCCCAGGGGGACCCATAGAGTTCGCCCAGAGCGACGGCGGCGGCGCCGCGCGCCCATAATTCGTCGCTCGCCTCGTCGATGACGATTTCGGCGACATTGGTCAAAGCCGGCGGCACGGCGCACGCAAAGGCGTGGCGCAGCGAATCGAGCAGGTGGTCGCCCAAGGCCAGGGTCGAGCCGACGAGGATGACGCGAGGCGGGGCAAACAGGCCCACGAGGTTGGCAATGGCGATGCCGAGTGCGGCCCCGGCGCGCGCTGCAGCCTCGCGCAGGGCGTTGTCGCCCTCCTCGATAAGGCCGCGCACCCGGCTCATGCCCTGGCCGAGGCGCATGGCCTCGCGCATGCGGGAATCGCCGTGGTCGCCGACCAGGATCGCTTCTTCCCCGGCAATCGCGGAGAGCTTTACGGCATTGTCGCCGCCTGCGCCCATGGTCATGTCGCCCAGCGTCAGGCTCAATTCCTGGGCGCCGCGGAAGATCTGGCCGCCGTGCAGCACGCCCAGGCCCAGCGCATCTTCCATCGCCACCAGCACGAAATCGTCGAGGTCGCGCCCGCAGCCGAACCAGTGCTCGCCCATGGTGATGGCGTTGGCGTCGCTCTCGACGATCGTGTCGATGGCGAGGCGCTTGGCAATGGCGTCCTTCAGCGACACGTTGGGATCGCGAATGATCGAGCTCGAACGCACCTTGCCGGTGCCGTGCTCGATAATGCCGGGCAGCGACAGGGCCACGGTCTTGATCTCGTCGAGCGCCAGGCCGGCATCGAGCACACAGCGCCGCACGCCGTCCTCGACGAGGTCGGCGATGACGCCGACCGGCAGGCGGTCGACGCGCACCGGCAGCGTCAGGCTCGCCAGCACGTCGCCCTGGAAATTGGTGACGACGAAGACCAGGCGGTTGGAGGCGATCTTGGCGCCGACGACGCGCGCCGCCTCGGGGTTGAGCGTCAGCATGACGCGCGGCCGTCCGCGGCTGCCGCCGCTTCTCAGGTCGCCCTCGTGCCGCGTCGAGATCAGCCCGTCGTCCAGAAGCGATGCGGTGATGGCCGAAACCGTCGTTGCCGACAGGACCGTACGCTCGCCGATCTCGACCCGCGATATGGCGCCGAACCGCCGGATGGTATCGAGAACGTGGAAGCGGTTGATGGCCCGCATCAGTTCGGGGTCTGCAGTCTTCATGACGCCGGAGCAATCTTCATGGGCGCCTCGCGCTGCCCAATTACAACGCGACGCGGATTAAGTCCGGAACTTGTAGCCGCCGCATCGGCGAAAGCGCAAGCAAAAAACTGCCGGTTTTCCTGCGACTTCTGCCCTAGTGGCTGCTGACGGCGCGTCCGGCTCTTGACAGTTGCACGATGCCGGGACTTAATTTGTGCGCATCAAGGACAAAATGTCCGATGGGAGGATTTGGTCATGACTTTTGCTATGAGCCGCGGCATGCGGCGATCGCTGGCCCTGGCATTGAGCGTTGCGGCCTTAGGGGTTGGAATATCGTCGGCATCCGCACAAAGCACCATCAAGTGGATGCATCTGGAGACCAATCCCAGCAATCTCGCCGTCTGGCAGGATATCGCCAAGGCCTACGAGGCCGACCATCCGGATGTGAAGATCGAGTTCCAGTTCCTGGAGAACGAGGCGTTCAAGGCCAAGCTGCCGACGCTGCTGCAATCCGACGATGCGCCTTCGATGTTCTATTCGTGGGGCGGCGGCGTTTTGAAGGCGCAGTCCGAAACCGGCGCCATCCGCGACATCACTCCAGCCATGGATGCCGATAACGGCGCCTGGCGCAACTCGCTCAACGCCGCCGCGGTCGATGGTATGACGATCGATGGCAAGGTATGGGCGGCGCCGTTCAAGACGGGCGTCGTGTCGTTCTTCTACAACAAGGCCCTGTTCGAAAAGGCCGGCGTCGATGCCACGGCCATCAAGACCTGGGACGACTTCCTGGCGGCCGTGAAGACGATCAAGGAGGCCGGCATTACCCCGATCGCGGGCGGCGGCGGCGACAAGTGGCCGATCCACTTCTACTGGTCGTACCTGGCCATGCGCGAAGCCGGCAAGGATGGGTTCGCTGCGGCCAAGGCCGGCGAAGGCGACGGCTTTGCCGGCGAAGCCTTCGTCAAGGCCGGCCAGCACCTGGCCGATCTCGGCGCGCTCGAGCCCTTCCAGGACGGCTATCTCGGCGCCACCTGGCCGGAGACGCTGGCCACGTTCGATGACGGCCGCGCCGCCATCCTCCTCGGTTTCGAGAACACAGCCACACCCAACAGCCAGGCGCAGAACGCCACCGACGGCAAGGGCCTTTCGGAGGACGAGATCGGACGCTTCCCGTTCCCGACCGTGGATGGCGGGCCGGGTGTCGTCACCGACGATTTCGGCGGCCTCAACGGCTGGGTGGTGACGGCCAAGGCGCCGCCCGAGACCGAAGATTTCCTCAAGTTCCTGACCAATGCCGACAACGAGCGCATCCAGGCCGAAAAGCAGGGCATCCTGCCGGTAGCCAAGGGCGCCGAGGACGGCGTCACCGATCCCTCGCTCGCCGAGGCGGTAAAGCAGATGGGCGTCGCCACCTGGCACCAGAACTTCCTCGACCAGGATCTCGGGCCCAATGTCGGCCGCGTCGTCAACGACATGTCGGTGGAAATCGTCTCCGGCCAGATGTCGCCCAAGGACGCCGCCCAGCAAATCCAGGACTCCTTCTCGATGGAGATGTAGTCCCGTTTCCCAATGCCGTCGCCGGGCCTGCAATGGTCCGGCGACGATCTGCCTTGCGCGGCCTCGGCCGCTTTCCGGCGCGGAGCGATGTGCCTATGACCACCACCGCCCAGCCTGTGTCCCGGGCAAATGCCACGAGCTTCGGCCTCACTCGGCGCCAGCGCGCTGAAGCGCGTGCCAAATGGCCCGTTCTCGTGCTCTTCCTGCCGCCGGCGCTGCTCGTCTTCACGGTCTTCGTCATCCTGCCGATGGGCGAGGCCGCCTGGTATTCCTTCTACAACTGGAACGGCTACAGCCTCCCCACGCAATGGGTCGGCTTCAAGAATTACGAACTGATCTTCAAGAATTCCGCCTTCCGGCAGGCCCTCATCAACAACGGGCTGATCATCCTCATTTCGATCTGCATCCAGGTGCCGCTGGCCCTGTGGCTTGCGACCATGGTCACCAAGCACATCAAGGGTGCCGTTGCCTTCCGGCTGATCTTCTTTCTGCCCTATGTGCTCGCCGACGTTGCCGCCGGCATGATCTGGCGCTTCGTTTACGACGGAAATTTCGGCCTCGTCGCCGGCATTTCGCATGCCCTGGGCGTCGATGCGCCGTTCTGGCTCGCCGACAGGACCGTCGCCATCTATGCCATTCTCGGCGTCATCGTCTGGAAGTATTTCGGCTTCCACATGATGCTGTTCATCGCGGGGCTGCAGGCCATCGACAAGTCCGTGCTGGAAGCCGCCGATATCGACGGCGCCACCGGCTGGCAGAAGTTCATGCGGGTCACGCTGCCGCTGCTCGGCTCGACCGTTCGGTTGTCGCTATTCTTCGCCGTGGTCGGCTCGCTGCAACTGTTCGACATGATCATGCCGCTGACTGGCGCAGGCCCGTCCAATGCCACGCAGACCATGGTCACTTTCCTTTACACGTTCGGCGTCATGCGCATGCAGGTCGGGTTCGGCTCGGCGGTGGGCGTCGTGCTGTTCGTCATCTGCGTCACCCTCGCCTTCGGCTACAAGCGGATCTTCATGAAAAATGACTGAGCTTGCAGAAGCCCCGCCAATCGATGCCGCCACCGCCAGCAGCGGGGGCAGGCGGCTTGGTGCCGGCACCCAGACCTATCTCTATGTCTGCCTTATCATCGTGGCCGCTATCGTCATCGTGCCGCTGCTGACCACGGCGCTCGGCGGCTTCAAGACACTGGGCGAATTGCGCGGCAATCCGTTCGGCTTGCCGCGCGAGTGGCAGTGGCACAATTACGGGGACATCCTGGTGTCGCAGCGCTACTGGCTGCAGATGGGCAATTCGCTGCTGATCGCGGCACTGACCGTGTTCCTGACGCTGCTGTTCGCGGCCATGGCGGCCTTCACCTTCGCGCATGTGAAATTCTTCGGCGGCAATTTCCTGCTCAACTATTTCCTTGTCGGGCTGATGTTCCCGGCGGCCACCGCCATCCTGCCGCTCTTCATCCGCATCCGCGACCTCGGGCTCCTCGATACCTATTGGGGCGTCGTGCTGCCGCAGGTGGCGTTCGGACTCGGGATGTCGATCCTCCTGTTCCGCAACTATTTCCGCAACCTGCCGAACGAACTCTTCGATGCCGCCTTCGTCGATGGCTGCGGGTATTTGCGGTTCTTCTGGCACATCTCGCTGCCGTTGAGCCGGCCGATCATCGCCACCGTCGGCATCATCTCGTTCGTCGGCAGCTGGAACAGCTACATCCTGCCGCTGATCCTGCTGAACTCTGAAGACAAATACCCTTGGCCGCTCGGCATCATGGTCTACAAAGGCGAGTTCTCGACCGATTGGCAATTGATCCTGGCCTTCATCACCCTGACCATCCTGCCGACGATCATCGTCTTCTTTGCCGCGCAAAAGCACATCATCGCCGGGCTGACTGCAGGGGCGGTGAAGTAAGGTCTTTCGCCAGGATATAGGCATCCTGCTTGCGTCACCCCCCTCCCAACCTCCCCCGCAAGGGGGGAGGTGCCGTTCTGTATATTTGGCTAGGATTGAGCACCAGCCTCGATGAGCACCCTCCCCCTTGCGGGGAGGGTTGGGGAGGGGGTGAGACCAAGCAGAGTTTATAATGGTCCCCGCTCTCTCACCCCATTGATGGCTGCAACCCTTATTTCCCGCTGATGCGGATGCCGGTGGCAGCGTCGAAAACGTGAACGATGTCGGGGGCGGCGTGGACGGTGAGCGTATTGCCGTCGCGGATATCCATGGCGCCGGAAACGACGACGATGATCGACTGGCCGCCGATATCGAGATTGACGAACGTCGTGCCGCCGGTCGGCTCGAAATAGCCGATCGTGCCCTTGAGCGCTGTGCCGCTGCCGTCCACCAGCAGGTGTTCGGGGCGCACGCCGACGACAACGGATTGCCCGGCTTTCGCCGCCTTGCCGGCAACGAAGTCGAAGCTGATGCCGGATGTGCTGCGGGCCTTGAGGGCGCCGCCTTCGCTCACCAGTTCCGCTTCGATGAAATTCATGGCGGGCGAACCGATGAAGCCGGCCACGAAGATATTGGCCGGCTCGCGATAGAGCTCCATCGGCGTGCCGGATTGCTGGATGACGCCCTTGTCGAGGACGACGACGCGGTCGGCCAGCGTCATGGCCTCGATCTGGTCGTGCGTCACGTAGATCGAGGTCGTGCCGACTTTCTTGTGCAGTGCCTTGATCTCGCCGCGCATCTGCACGCGCAGCTTGGCATCGAGGTTGGACAGCGGCTCATCGAAGAGGAAAACCGAGGGATCGCGGACGACGGCGCGGCCCATGGCGACGCGCTGGCGCTGGCCGCCGGAAAGCTGGCTCGGCTTGCGGTCGAGCAGCGGTTCCAGCTCCAGCATGCGGGCGGCCTGGCTCACGCGCTGGTCGATCTCGTCGCGCTTCTTGCCGGCCAGTTCGAGGTTGAAGCTCATGTTTTTGCGCACGTTCATGTGCGGATACAGCGCATAGGACTGGAAAACCATGGCGATGTTGCGTTCGCGCGGCGTCAGGTCGTTGACGACGCGCTCGCCGATGGCAATCTCGCCGCCGGTGATGTCCTCGAGACCGGCGATCATCCTCAGGATCGTCGATTTGCCGCAACCGGAGGGACCGACGAGAGCGACGAACTCGCCCTCGTCGACGGCAAGGTCGATGCCCTTGATGACGGAGACCGAGCCGTAGCTCTTTTCTATGTCCCGCAGCTGCAAAGATGCCATCGCATCATCCTCCCAAGGCCGTTCGGCCTGTTCTCTTCGTCGGCGCGATATTATTCGGGTTGCGGAGAAAATCAACGGGCCTTCGCAGTGGCAACAGGGCCGGGACGGCGGAAAGAGGCTACAAACCGTTGCAGCCCTTTTCGTTTTCACAAGGTTCCGCAGAAAAACGAGGCAGAGAAGAGCCCGGCCTGAGCGATCTCAGGGACGGATGACGGCCAGATTGAAGTTCGGGCCGTCGATGTGCTCTTCGAGGCGCATCCAGAGCGGGATCAGCTGCTCCATGGCGCGGGTCGCGCTGACGTCGCCGAGATCGATGATGTCCTGCCAGCCGAAGTCCCGCAGCAGGCCGATGACCTCGGCCTTGGCACCCGCATCGTTGCCGGCGATGAAGACGCTATGGCGCTGGCCGAGCGCAGCGGGGTCGACCATCAGATGTGCTGAAACGCTGTTGAGCGCCTTCACCACCCGGACATCCGGAAAGGCCTTCTGGATCGCTTCGCCGATCGGCACTGCGATGGGCTGGTCGACGGCGGAATTGTAGTTCGAGATATCGACGAGGATCTTTCCCGCGATCTGGCAGCCCTTCAGCGTATCGAGAACGTATTCGCCGGGTAGGGCGTTGAAAATCCAGTCGCCGTGTTCGGCGGCTTCGGCATGCGTTGCAACGCGAACGCCGGCCGTTTCGGCGAGCTTTCTGGCATCGGCGTCGCCGGGTGTGCGCGACCCCATCACCACGTCATGGCCGAGGCTCGCGAGCTTGCTGCCGATGGTGGAGCCCACCTGGCCGGTCCCGAAAACTGCGAGTTTCATGCGCGTTCTCCTTATCGCCGGCGGGCCGAGGTAGCGATGCGATAGGGCTCGAGCGCCAGATCGACGGCCGCAAGGCACAAATCCCTGGGGCGGGCGGGAAGTTCCCCCGCGACGACGCGCGGATAGAGCCGACCGAGATACTGGCTGACCAGCGTTTCAGGGATGGCGATGCCGGAGAGTTCGTCGAGCAACCGATCTACGGCCTTTGTGGCCTCGGCCTGCGTCCAGTAGTAGCGGATGCGGTCGCTGTAGCTGAAATGGCGCTGCAGGCGCTGCTGGCCGGGCGTGCCGGGGTAATGGGACTGCCAGTGCTGCGGGTCGGCGAGCATCAGGCGCTCCATAACCGCAGGAAGCGGTTCACTACGCGCGGGGCCGAGGAGCTCGGTTGCGATTGCGTCGAGCCCGTACAGTGCCTCGCGCAGGGCAAAGGTCAGGCCCGGCCCGACCTTGAGGATGGCAAAGCCGTCATCGACCAGCGCCGAAAGCGCCTCGACGGGCTGGTAATCGGTGGAATGGGCCTCGAAAACCAGACCCGGCAGGCGCTCGAGCCCCTGGCTCAGGGCGCGGGCGGCGGCAGGATCGTAGGTAACGACATTGCTGTTGCCGAATTCGACGCCGGGCTGCACGACGAGCGCGACGACGCGCTCAAGCGCGTTGGAAACACCCGCTGCCGCGAAGGCATCGCGATGGACGGTGAGTGTCTTTTCAACCGCTTCGGGCGGGGTGGGCGAGATGGCCTGCAATTCGTGGGTGGCACCGCCCGGCGGCGGCACCTCGGTGCCGATGACGTAAACTGGCGGCGGGAGGCCCGCGTCATTGGCCTGGCGTTCGGCGACGACCGCAAGGCGCGCGGCGCGTTGCGCGACGACGTCGTCGGTAAGAGCAGCCGGTTCGCCCTGGCACCCCATGGACGTATCGAGATGGATCTTGCGGAAGCCGGCATCGACATAGGCGGCTACCATGGTTTCGGCCTTGGCCATTGCCGTTTCGGCAGGCAGCGACTTCCAGGGATTGGGGCCGAGGTGATCGCCGCCGAGAACGAGGCGCGATGGGGCGAGCCCGGTCTGCTGGGCGATATTTTGGACGAACTGGCGGAAGCTCGCCGGCGTCATGCCGGTATAGCCGCCGTCCTGGTTCACCTGGTTGCAAGTGGCCTCTATGAGGACGGGGCGGCCTTCGCACACGCCCTCCCGGCACGCCGCTTCCAGCACCAGCGGGTGGGCCGAACAGACCGAGGTGATGCCGATTTGTTCCGGCGCTCGCGTCGCGCCGAGCAGCAGGTCGAGCACCCGGTCGCTTGCGGCGGAAATCCCGGTCATGAGAGCGTCACCACCTTGGTAAGGTGGCGGGGCGCGGCGGTATCGAGCTGGCGTGATTGCGCCACCCGCTCGCCGATCAGTTGCAGAGCCGGCAGATAGACGAGCGGGGCGAGCGCCGGATCGGACGGCGCCGCAAAACTGGCATCGCCTTCGCCGCCAAAGCCGATGACGACGGCGCCCTTATCGCGCAATTCCGTTGCCAACCTCGCTTCCGCTTTGCGCTGGTCGTGGCTGTAGAGCAGCACCACCGCGGTGCGCCCATCGACGAGGCTGATAGGCCCATGCCGGTATTCGAGCGGATGGAAGGCCTGGGTGAAGGCCTGGCTCATTTCCATGAGCTTCAGTGCCCCCTCAACACCGATGCCGTAAAGCGGCCCGCCGCCGAGATAGACGAAATGCGAGCGGCCGCCGATCAGCGCCGGAACCTTCGCATCGACTTCGCCGAGCAGGGACTGTGCACTTGCGATGGCATCGCTCGAAACAGCATGGCCGATGAGATTGATGCCGAGCAGCAGCATCAGGCTCGCCGACGTGGTCATGACGATGCCTTCGCGGCCATCGGTGTCCGCAACGACGAGCCGGTCGCTGTGGGCGGCAAGGGCGCTGTCGGGTTCCGGCGTGATGCCGGTAACGAACATGCCCGCCGCGCGGCTCGCCTTGGCGGCGGCAATGGTCTCGGTGGTTTCTCCGCTGCGCGACAGGGCGACGACATGGACCGTGCCCTTGCCCGCCCAATAGGATTGCCTTCGATTGGCCCATTCGCCGCCGGGAACGGCAAGGGCGGCGCGGCCGGAGGCATTGGCGAGCGCGGCCAGCGACAAAGCGAGGTTGTACGACGTGCCGCAACCGACAAAGACCGTGACGTCGGCATCAGCGAGCGGCGCCAGCGGCGCGGTGGCCTTCCGCCAATAGGGAAACTGCTCGAAAATGGTCTGCTCTGTCGGGCCCATGGCCTTTCCCTTCGTGGGGTCTATTTGACCGAGCCTGCGAGCAGGCCGGTTACGAGGTATCGATTGAGGAAGATGACGACCAGCGCCGGAATGATGATGGCGATGGTGCCGCTGGCGGTGATGAGGCCGTAATCGATGAAGTTCTTGGTGACGAATTCCGGAATCAGCACGGTGAGCGGCTTGGTCGCCGACGGCGAAAAGATCAGCGGCACGAGGTATTGGCCCCATGCCCCGAGGAAGGTGAGGATGGCAGCGGCGGTAAGGCCCGGCCCGACCAGCGGCAGCACGATGTTGAAAAAGATGCGCAGCCGTCCGGCGCCGTCGAGCTGGGCCGCCTCTTCGAGCGCGATGGGCAGGGAATCGAAGACCGAGCGCATCAGCCACAGTGTCAGCGGTAGATAGGCCGAGATGTAGATGAGGGTGATGCCGAGATAGGTGTCGATCAGCTTCAGGCCGATCATGATGCGATAGAGCGGGATCAGCACCGCATAACCCGGCACGGCGAGCGTGGCGATGACGACGAGGAAGATGACGCGCTTGCCCGGAAAATCGAGCCGGGTGAAGGCATAGCCGCCGATGGCCGCGATGGCGACGCAGAGCACGGTCGCGGCCAGCGAGGTGGCGATGCTGTTGAAGAGCGCGGCGCGGAACTGCGCCCAGACGAGCACGCCGCCGATGCGTTCGACATTGATGCCCAGAAGGCGGCTGATGTGGTCGAAGGTGAAGTGTTGCGGAAAGAAGTGGATCGGCCGGGCCGAAAAATCGGCCGAGGGCGTTATGGCGCTGACCAGGGTCCAGTAGATTGGCCCCAGCGACCAGAGCAGGAGCAGCACGACGCCGGCAATGGTGACGATCCGAAGGGCGGGGCTGGGTTTCATCACTCGAACCGGGTTGTGCGATAGAGCCTGAGGACGAAGATCAGCGAAACGCCCAGCGATACGGCGGTGAGCAACAGCGACAGCGCCATGCCGTAGGAGAACCTGAGGTTCTGGAAGGTTTCGAGGTAGATCTGGACGAGGATCGGCCTTGTCTCGAGGCTGGCGCCGGCGAGCACCCAGGCCTCGTCGAAGATGTTGAAACCGGCGACGATCGAATTGGTCATGGCAACAGCGATGGCGCTGCGGATGAGCGGCAGCGTGATCGAAAAGAACATCTGCGGGCGGGTAGCGCCATCGATATGGGCAGCTTCGTAAAGATGCCCGGGAATGGATTGCATCGCCGCCAGTACGATGACGATGGTCAGCGGCATCATGCGCCAGATGTGGACGACGACGACGGCGATGAGGGCGCTGGTGCGGTCGTTGAACCAGACATGGTTGTCGAAGGGCAGGCCGAAGGCGGTGAGGATGCCGTTGAGCAGGCCGGCGCCCGGCTGGTAGATCCAGAGCCAGATGACGGAATTGACGACGCCAGGCAGCGCCCAGGGCAGGATGACCGCGGCGAGCAGCCACTGGCGGCCGACCTTCACCTGGTTGATGAGCGCGGCGGCGAGGATGCCGACCACCGTTTCGATGGTGACGGCGATGCCGACATAGATCAGTGTATTGGTCCAGGCGTGGCCGACATCGGCGTCGGCGAACATTCGGGAATAGTTGGCGAGGCCGATGAACGGGGTGCCAGCCTGCATCGGGTTGATGCGGTGCAAGCTGTCCCAGACGGTCTGGCCAAGCGGGATGATGACGAGCGCGGCCATGGTGATGACGATCGGCGCCACCATGAGCATGCCGAGAACCGCATCGCCCGGCAGGGCGGTGCGGCCTCCGATCGTGGCGCGGGGCGCGACCGCTACCGTCATTGCGCCTTGGCCTGCTCGACCGCGGCGGCGATGCTGGCGACAGCCTCGTCGACCGTCATCTGGCCCTTGGCGGCGCTGTTGATGGCGGTGTTCACCGCAGTCGAAAATTCGGGGTACCAGGTCGGCGTGCCCTGCGGGAACAGCGCTTCGACATATTTCGATTCCTCGACGAGGACATCGCCGCTCTGCAGCTTGCCCTGCTGGTTGAGTTCAGCCAGCGCCGAAGTCCGGGTGGGCAGGACGCCGTTGCCGTAATTCTCGATCTGGAATTCCTTGCTGGTGAACCACTTGACGAAGGCGATGGCCGCCTCCTGGTTCTGCGAGGCACGCGGCACGGCGAGCGCTTCGAGCAGGCCGTAGCTGCGGGTCTTGCCGCTCACCGTTGGCACGAGGATGGCTTCGACATCGCCGGCGACCTGGGACTGGGCGGGATCGTTCATCTGCCCCAGGCGCCCGGGTTCACCCGAGATCATGATGCTGGTGAGGCCCTTGGCGAACATGTTGTCGTTGATCTGCGCATCGCGCAGGCCCGTAGATGCGGGATCGACGAGGCCGTCCTTCAATAGCTGCATTTCGAAGGCCATGGCCTTGTAGCCGGCCGAATCCGGCGATGTGAACTGCGGGTTGAAATCGGCATCGAAGAGTTCGCCACCGAAGGCCTTGGTCAAGAGGTACCAGCTGGTCGAAGCGCCTTCCGTGGGCGAGAGCGGCAGGCCGATCGGGTACTCGACGATGCCGGCCTCCTTGATCTTCTTGGCCGCTGCGACGAGTTCGTCGAGAGTCTTGGGCGTATCGGTGACGCCGGCATCGGCGAAATGCTTCTTGTTGATCAGCATGACGCGGAAATCGTTGGTATAGGGCACGCCCAACAGGTTGCCGTTGACGGTGAAGATCGTGGAGCCGACGATATCCTTGACGGTGTCGGCATCGATCGCATCGTTGAGCGGCAGATACCAGTCGGCGGCGCTGAACTGGCCGGTCCACGACCAGTCGAATTCGGTGACGTCGGCCGGTGCGGTGCCGGCGATGAGGGCTGCCACGAGCTTGGGGCGGATGTCGTCCCACGAGAGCGTCTGCAGATCGACCTTGATGCCGGTCGCCGCTTCGAATTCCGATGCGATATTGGGGCTTTGCGGCGAGGGCATCAGAACGGTGATAGACGTGCCGGCAAGCGGCTTGTCCTGTGCCGAGGCAGGCGCGGCCACAGCCAGCGCCGCCAGGGCAATTGCCGTCAAAACAAGTCTTTTCATATCCCTTCCTCCTCCTGAATTGGCATTCGTTCGGTCCGGGCGGGCAGCGGCGCGAGCGAGTGTGCCAAATGCTCGATCCAGCCGGTGTCGGGCTGCCAGCCAAGGTGTTGGGCGGCTGCAAGCAATGCGCCGCCGATTGGGGGAAGGAGCGGCGCCTGCGGCGGCCGGCCGATGCGCGCGGTCACGGCGTTGCGCAGCACGGCGCTGGCAAACATGCCGCCGGCATAGCTCCATGAAAGTGCAGGGTCGCCGAGTTTCCGCTCGAGCGTTTCGACATGCCGGACAAGTTCGCCGGCGGCAGCGTGGATGATGGCGCGGGCGGCGGCGTCGCCTTCTGTGGCATGATGTGTGGCCAGCGGCGCCAGTGCCGCGATCGCCGAGCGCGGATTGGCAAGACTTGCGGCCCAGCCTTCCAGGCTGCCGATCCGGTCGGACGTGGAAAGGGCAAGCTGCGCGAATACGGCATCGACCAGAGCGGTCGGTTCGGCGCGGCCGTCGAGACTCTGGCTCACGGCTTCGAGCACCCGCTTGCCGATCCAGAAGCCGCTGCCCTCATCGCCGATGACCTCGCCCCAGCCGCCGGTGCGAAAAGAGACGCCCGCGGCGTCGCGGGCCCAGGCCATGGAGCCGGTGCCGGCAAGAATGAGGATGCCCGGCCCGCCGGCAAAGGCGCCGATATGGGCGGCATCGACATCGTTCAAGACGCGCTGCGGTACGTCGCCACATAGGTCGGCGATGAGACCGCGTTGGGCGGCGGAAACCGCTTCGACCTCGCCATAGGCAGGAAGTGCGGCGGCGGCGGCGCGCAATCCGGGGGTGGCGAGGAACGGGCGCAATTGCGCTGCGAGCGCATCCTGCCAGCCTGCGGTTTCGAGCGGGCTGGTGGCGTCGCCACGCTTCAGCGCAATGACGTTGCCACCGGCATCGGCCGCGGCGATCAGCGTCTTGCTGCCGCCGCCATCGATGCCGACGACGACGCCCTCACGCATCGGTGGCACCCGATTCGACGATCGTTACCTCGGCGCCGATGTCGATGAGGCGCTCGCGCCATTCCGAACCCAGCCGCCAATCGGTGATGATGCGGGCGCTCGAAACCGGCGCGACCCGGTAGGTGGCCGCCGTGCCGAATTTGGTGGCGTCGGCCAGGAGATAGGTTTCGGCGGAGCGCATCAGCATGCGCCTGTTGAGGCTCGCTTCAGCGCTGTCGACACTGTAAATCGCCCCGTCCGGCGCGATGGCGCTGACGCCGAGGAAAAGCTGGTCGAACCATAGCGTATCGAGCATGGTTTCGGCTTCGGGGCCGACCAGCGACACATTCTCGCTGCGCAGTTGGCCGCCGAGCACGGCGACATCGATATTGGGAACGTTGAGCAGTTCCTGGGCGACCGTCAGGCCGTTGGTGAAAATGCGCAAGGGCAGCGGATTGAGGCGGATCAGCCGGGCCAGCTGCAATATCGTGGTGCCGGCATCGAGGAAGACCGTCGCATGCGGCACGAGCGCCTGGTAGGCGGCGCCGGCAATGGCGCGCTTGGCGACGAGATTGCGCTTGGCCCGCTCCTGGAAGGCGACCTCCACCGAGGAACCCTCGGCGATGCGGGCCCCGCCATGCACGCGATCGATGGCGCCTTCGCGTTCGAGGAACTGCAGGTCGCGCCGGATCGTTGCGAGAGAAGCGCCGACGGCATCGGCCAGCGCCTGCACGGTCGAAAAGCCGTGCGCGTAGAGATAACCGCGGATCGCGTCCAGCCTTTCGACCTTGAGCCCTTCGCTCTGCGACATCCTGGCTGGTCCTCACAAACGCGCCTTTATGAGCAGATTTCCACGGTGAACGATCATGAGTCAATCACATTTGTGATTGATTGTGATGAAATGGCGTGACCTTCCTTATCAGCCGCCCCGCGACAGTTTCGTTCCGGCATGCAAGAGTGGGTAGGTAACGGAACGAGGCGGCGTCAGTGAAACCGGTAGTGGCAATCGGCGAGATCCTGGTCGAGATCATGGCGGTCTCGCCGGGTAGGGGGTTCCGGCAGCCTATCGATCTTGTCGGCCCGTTCCCGTCGGGAGCGCCGGCGATCTTCATCGACCAGGCGGCGCGGCTCGGCGCGCCATGCGCAATGATCGGCTGCGTGGGCGATGACGATTTCGGCTGGCTCAATATCGAGCGGCTGCGTGGCGACGGCGTCGACGTTTCCGCCATCGAAGTGCGGAGCGGGGCGGCAACGGGCAGCGCGTTCGTACGCTATCGCGAGGATGGCGATCGCGATTTCGTCTTCAACATCCGCGACAGCGCCAACCAGTATATCCGGCTGGGGGAGGCGGCGCTTGCGGTGCTGGCACAAGCGGGGCACCTGCACGTCGTCGGCTCGTCCCTCGGATCCGATGCCATCGCCACCGCGGTGCTGGCGGCGATCGATATCGTCAGGAGCGGGGGCGGGACGGTGTCGTTCGATCCCAATATCAGGCGGGAGATGCTGGAAACGCCCGGGATCAGGGAGGCGATGCAGCGCGTTCTCGCTGCAACCGACCTGTTCCTGCCGAGCGGCGACGAATTGCTGCTGTTTTCATCGCAAACCGATGCGACCGCCGCCCTGCACAGGCTTCTCGCTCGGGGGATTTCGGCGATCGTCCACAAACAGGGCGCAGCAGGCGCGCGTTATGTCGATGCCACGACCGATCTCTTCCAGCAGGGCTTTGCCGCCAACGAGGTCGATCCAACAGGCGCCGGCGATATTTTCGGCGCCACCTTCGTTGCCAATTGGCTGAAGGGCATACCGCCGCAGGAAAGCCTGCGGCAAGCGTGTGCGGCGGGCGCGCTGGCGGTGAGCCGCAAGGGGCCGATGGAGGGTGTGTCGAGCGCTGAAGAGATCGCACGCTTTCTTGAAAGCGTGCGGTAGGCCTCGGAAAAGCAAAAGCCCCGCGAGATGCGGGGCTTTGCTGTACAAGAATTGGTTGCGGGAGCAGGATTTGAACCTGCGACCTTCAGGTTATGAGCCTGACGAGCTACCGGGCTGCTCCATCCCGCGCCAATACCAAGCGCCGGGCGCTTGCGGCACTCTCGGTGCCGGTGTGACGCTCATATAGGGGGTGATGCCGCCGACTGCAAGGCGAAAAGCGCCCCGTGCGACGGTTTTTTATCACACCGGAAATGCCGCAACGGGTACCCCGCTAATTGTCGAGCTTACCCTTCGTCTTGCCCTTGGGCGCCGTCGGTGGCGCGTTCTTGGTATCGTCGGCGGGCGCCGCATCGAGGCGCGCCAGATTGTCGATGGCAAGCTGATAGCCCTGGTCGGCCGACAGTTGGTACCAGCGCCGCGCTTCGTCGAGATCGGCGGTAACGCCCAGACCGTCCTCGTAGATATGGCCCATATTGTTCTGGCCAATCGGCTGGTCGGCATCGGCCGCCATCTTCGTCCACTTCAGCCCCTCCTCGTAGTCGACGTCGGTGCCGGTACCCTCGAGATAGAGCAGGCCGAGATTGACGGCGGCGCGCATCTCGCCGCCTTCGGCGGCCTTGGTGTAGAACTCGATGGCCTTGTCGTAATCCCGCTTGACGCCGCGCCCCTCCTCATAGAGCAGCGCCAGGTTGTGCTGGGCCAAGGCCATGCCTTGGTCCGCCGCCTGCTGGTAGAGTTCGACGGCGCCTTCGATGTCCTCTTCGATGCCCAGCCCGTTCTCCATCAGGAAGCCGAGATTGTTCTGGCCATACATGTCGCCCTGGTCGGCGGCCTGCTTGTAAAGCTCGGCGGCCTTGGCATTGTCGACATCGACGCCCAGGCCGTCCTGGTACATCTTGCCGAGGTTGACCTCGCCGGAAGCATCGCCGGCTTTCGCCGCACGCTCGAACCAGGCGGCCGCCGCAACGTAATCCTGGTCGACCCCCAGCCCGTCCTGGTACATGAGGCCGATATTGGACTGGGCGCGCGGCAGGCCCTGCATGGCCGCGAGGCGATAGTATTTCTGCGCCTGGTAATAATCCTGCTCGATCCCGTTGCCGTAGTCGTAGGAGAGCGCGAGGCTGTTCTGGGCGGGGGCGAAATCCTGGTCGGCGGCGCGCTGCAGATAGCTGACGCCTGCTTCCATATCCTCATCGACGCCGTCGCCGGTAACCAGCATGTCGCCATAAAGCGATTGCGCCAGCGCATTGCCGGCATCGGCCGCTTCCTTGAGCAGCGGAACGCCCTTTTCGTCGTCGGCGATCACGTAATAGGCGCGCCCCAGCCAGGCCTTGGCCTGGATCGAGGAAGGATCGGCCTTGAGGGCTTTCTGGCAGGCTTCGATCGCGGCGTCGGTGTCGATATCCACCGTGTCCTGGCCGATGGACTGGAAGCCTGGCTCATACTGGCTGGCAGCCTCGGCAGCGCAATCATCGAAAGCGGCGGCCAGGGCGGGCGTCGCCGTGCCGGCAAGGGAGGTGGCAAAGGCCAGCAGCAACCCCGCAGCCAGCGGTCCCCGCGGCAGGCCGTGCGAAAGGCGGGGGCGCTCGATCTTTGCCATTTGGCTTCTCTCCTGATGCGTATTCGGTATCGGTGTGGGTCACATTGTGGCTGGCCCCGCGGGGCACGCGAGGTGGCTATTATTGCCGCCTTTCAGAGGGCGGACAAGCTGAGCGGAAGGGGAAGGCTCCTCGCCTATGAGGCGAGCAGGTCGCTCCATTCGGGGTGACGGCGGAACTGCGCGGCGACATAGGAGCAATAGGGATGGATCTTGCTGCCCTCGCGGCGGGCATCGGCAATGCCGGTCGTGACCAGCCGCTCGGCAAGGTTGCGGCCGCGATGGCTCGGCGGAACGAAGGTATGATCGATGGCGAGTATGCCGGGGGCAGGGCGCCGATAGGTCATTTCAGCTTCAAGCCCGTCTTCGAGGCGGATGACGTAGCGGCCGCCGCGCGGGCCGTCTTCGCGTTCGACTTCTGGGGTGGTCTCGATGGTTTCAGACATAGGTCACTTCGTTGAGGAGTTCGGGAAAGAGCTGACGCTCGGCGAGGAAAGGGTGGATGGCAAGGGCCGCGCGCATATCCATGAGCGCCAGTCCCCGCTCGTTGCGGGCGAGGTGGATGATGGCGCGGCCGGACAGTGCCGCGAAATGCCGCGGTTCGTATTGCAGGACCTTGTCGATATCGGCAAGCGAGCGGTCGAAATCGTCGGTGAGATAATAGAGCGTGGCACGCTGGTTCCAGCCTTCGGCATAGGTTGGATAATCGGCAACGATGCGATCGAGCAAAGCGAGGGCGCCGTTGAAATCGAGGGCCCGGCGCGCCGCCAGCACCTGTTGCATGCGCTCGGCCAGGCCCTTGTCGGTTGGCGCCATCCAGATGTCCCAGATCTTGCGGTCGATGGCATAGGCGGTGTCGGCATCGGGGGCCGTCCGCAGTTCGACAAAGAGCTGGTCGAGCGCCTTGCTGTCGACGAGCGGTGCAGCGCGCAGGCCGGCCGCAGGCATAAAGGCCAGCAGCAGGGCCAGGATCAGGGCCTGGAACGGTCGAATGGCGAGAACCATGCCCGCAAGTCTCGCGCCGCCTTGCTGCCGATGCAAGGGCTCAATGGCCGGCGTCGGATTTCTCCCAGCGCATCTGCAGCGAGCGTCCGAAGCTGCCGAGCCAGGGGGCAAGGAACAGCAGGATGCGGCGGTGGTAGTGGAAGATAAGGAAAAGCACGGTGAGGACGAGCGTGCCGACGACGATCACCATTTCGATGGAAAGGCCGATGGAATCGAGCCACGAGCTCAGCAGCATGGCCGGAACGATATGGGCGGCGGCCCAGGTGAAGGCCGAGCTGATATTGATGAACGAGAACCAGCGATAGGACATGCCCATGATGCCGGCAATGCCCGGCACCACGGCTTTGACGCCGGGGATGAAGCGGCCGATGAACACTGACTTGCCGCCATGGCGGGCAAAAAAGACCTCGCCGCGATCCAGGAGATCGAGATAGTTGCGGAACGGCCAGACGGTGCGGATGCGCTGCTTCAGGGCATGGCCGACCGTGTAGGAGATTGCATCGCCGAGCACGGCGCCGACGACGGCGGCGAGATAGATCGGCCAGAACGGCAGCTTGCCCGTCGCGATGATGGTGCCGACGATCAGCAGCACCGGCGTCGATGGTACGAAGAGGCCGAGGATGAACACTGCCTCGCCGATGGAGACGAGGAAGATGAAGGCGACGGACAGCCAGAAATTGTCGGAGACGCTGGCGAGGAACGCTTCGAGATAGAGCGAGATCGCGTGCAGAACATCCATGCGCCGGGTGTCACCCTTCCGTTATGCGGCTCGCGCCGCAGCGGCGAACCCCCCGCCACTCACGGGCGCATCCTTAAGTGGAATTCGGCTTACGTCAAAGCCCAAGTGCGATGGCGGCTCGCTGCCGGGGTTCGTCGGAGGAGATTGTGGCGGCATGAAGGTGGCGGAAGGCGTTGACAAGTCATTGAAACGACACTGAAACTTGCGGGCGGTGCGCAGGCGCTGGTTTTGTCCTGCGCTAAAGCTTCGATCACGATTACGGGAGCCCTCGATTGTCTCTGCCTTTGCACCACATGATCGCCTCGGGCCCGCGTCCGGTGGCGCCGTTTTCGCATGCCGTTGAAGCCGATGGCTGGGTGTTCGTCACCGGGCAAATGCCGACCGATCCGGCGGCGCCCGATGCGCCATTGCCCGAAGGGATCGAGGCACAGACGCGGCGCGTCATGGCCAATCTCGAAATCGTGCTCTCCGGCATCGGGCTCGGCTGGCAGAACGTCACCTTCATCCGCATCTATCTCACGCATTTCGAGCGCGACTATGCGGCGATGAATGCCGTCTACCAAACCTATTTCGAGCCCGGGAAACTGCCTGGCCGCACGACTGTGGGCGTCACTGCCCTGGCTGTCGGCGCGTTGGTCGAGATCGACCTCATCGCCCGTCGTCCCTAACCTGCCGTTTGCCGACGGATCGATAAAATTCTCTTGCGCAGGTTGCTGACCGATCGGTTGGTCAGTATATTGGTTGGGTCACAGGAGACCGACCATGCCCAAACCCGGAAAGCGGGACGAGATCGTAACCGCCGCCATTCGCATCCTGGCGCGAGATGGCGAAGGGGGCCTCACGGCATCGGTGCTGGCGCGCGAGGCCGGCGTCAGCAAGGCCAACCTGTTCCATCATTTCGCCAGCCTCGACGACATCGTGCTGGAAGCGTTCGAAGCTTATCTGCTCGGCATGGAGGGCATGACACCGCCGCCGGGCGGCAGCCTTCAGGATTGGCTGTCGGCGCTGGGCGCCGAAACGCAGGACCAGGTCGCGGGCGACGAGCGGTTGGCTGGCGCCTATTTCGCTTTTGCAGCGCGGGCGCAGACCGACCCGCGCATCCGCAAGCGCCTCACCGAAATCGCCGAGGCGGCCGAGGAGCGGTTCAGGCTGGCGATAACCCAACTGGCGCCCGGCCGCTTCGACGAGAAAGAGACGGCGGCCCTGGCCGCGCTGATCCTGATGGCGGGCGACGGGTTGGCGCTGCACCGACAACTCTTTCCTGAACGTGCCAAGCACCAGGCAGCCGGCTGGCAAATGCTTATCGAATGCATCGGCAACAAGGAGAAGCGGCAATGAAAGCGATCATATCCGGAGCCGGCATTGCCGGCCTTTCCTCGGCGCTGGCGCTGCATCGCGCCGGCTGGCAGGTAACCGTCCTGGAGCGGGCTCCGGGCCTGCGCAGCGGCGGCTACATGCTCGATTTCTTCGGGCCGGGTTACGATGCGGCCGAAGCGCTCGGCGTTCTCGGTGCGCTCAAGGCGCATGGCGACGATGTCGAGCACGTCGATTTCGTCAATGCCGCCGGCAAGCTCGGCTCGTCCATGGATTACGGGCGGATGCGCGAAGCAGCTGGTGGCAAGCTGTTCCCGATCCTCAGGGGCGATATCGAAAAGGTGCTGTACGAGGCGCTGCCCGACAGCGCCGATATACGCTTTTCCACCGAACTCGCCGCCGTCAGCGAAACCGGGCGCGGGATCGCGGCCAGGCTCAGTGACGGCAAGGAGATCGAGGCAGATTTGCTCGTCGGCGCCGACGGCATCCATTCGCTCACCCGTAAGCTCGTCTTCGGGCCGGAACAGGACTTCCTGCGCTTTCTCGGCTTTCACACGGCTGCCTATTTCTTCGATAGCCAGACGGTGTCGCAGGCGCTTGGCGGCCAGTTCAAGATGATGGCGGTCCCTGCCGGCATGGCGGGGTTCTTCGATGTCGGCGCTGGGCGGATCATGGCGTTCTTCGTGATGCGCGCCGAAAGCGTGAAGCGCCCGGCCGATCTGCGTGGCAAGCTCAAAGAAGCGTTCGGCAAACTCGGTTGGGTGCTGCCGGAAGCGCTGGCGGCCGCGCCGGACCATGACATCTATTACGATGTCGTGGCGCAGGTCGAAATGCCGGCCTGGCACAAGGGACGCGTGATGCTCGTCGGCGATGCCGGCTATGCGGTTTCGCTGCTCGCGGGGCAGGGCGCTTCGCTCGCCATTGCCGGCGGAAGGGCGCTGGGGCAGGTGCTGGAAGGGACCAGCGACATCGAAGCGGCGCTCGCCCGCATGGACCGGCAGTTGCGGCCGCTCGTTGCCGAAAAGCAGAAAGCCGGGCGGCGCATGGCCAACTGGTTCGTGCCGAAGACCCACCTGCACGAAGTGGTGCGCGACATTGCCGTCAATACGATGAACTGGCCGCCCCTGGCGGGGTTCCTCGGCCAGTTCTTCTCGTTCAGCTCGAAGGGTTTTTCTCTGGCCGGGCGCTAAAAACTCCTGTTCGCAGGAGCTTTTAGCCCTTTTGCTGGTCGCGCTTCCGAACCGAAAAAGTGGCATCCACTTTTTCTGGAAACGCTCCTAGGCCGAATAGGCGCGAACCTTCTGGGTCTGCTCGCCCAAGCCCTCGATGCCGAGGTGCATGGTCTGGCCGGGCTTGAGCCAGACCGGATTCGGCTTGATGCCCATGCCGACGCCCGGCGGGGTGCCGGTGGTGATGACGTCGCCCGGCTGCAGGCTCATGAACTGCGAAATGTAGCTCACCAGATGGGCGACGCCGAAGATCATCGTCTTGGTGGAGCCGTCCTGGTAGCGGTGGCCGTCGATTTCGAGCCACATCTTGAGGTTCTGCGGATCGGGAACCTCGTCGGCGGTGACGAGCCAGGGCCCGATCGGGCCGAACGTGTCGGCCGACTTGCCCTTGACCCACTGGCCGCCGCGCTCGGTCTGGAAATGGCGCTCGGAGACGTCGTTGCACACGCAATAGCCGGCAACGTGCTTCATGGCGTCCTTTTCCTCGACGTAGCGGGCTTCCGCGCCGATGACGACGGCAAGCTCGACTTCCCAATCCGGCTTGATCGAGTTCTTGGGGATGATGACGTCGTCATTGGGGCCAATGATGGCGCTGGTCGCCTTCATGAAGAGGATCGGCTCGCTCGGCGGGGTGGCGCCGGTCTCGGCGGCGTGGTCGGCATAGTTGAGGCCGATGCAGATGAACTTGCCGACATTGCCCACGCACGGACCGATGCGCTGGCCGGCCGGCAGTTCCGGCAGGGTCTTGGGATCGACGGCGCGGATGCGCTCGATCCCCGCGGGGGTCAGCGCATCGCCGGCGAGGTCCGGCACGATGCCGGAAAGATCGCGGATCGAGCCATCGGCGGCGAGGATTGCGGGCTTTTCGGCACCCTTGGCGCCGACGCGAAGAAGCTTCATGGATCGGTACTCCTTATGTCGCGGCAAGGCTTAGCGGCGCTGCCCCGCGGTGTCGAGGCCGACTAATGGCGAAAGCGTTCGGTTCTTGGAAAAAGTCGCAAGGGGCGTCAACCGGTTTCGGCAAGACGCTCGTCGGCGAGGCGCTTGATTTCGCGCAGTTCGGCGATGGTCGTCTTGAGGTCGGCCATCTGCCGCTCGAGCAAAGCCAGGCGCTGTTCCACCTTTTCGCCGAGCAGAGCCACCTGCTGGGTGCGGTCGGCATCATAAAGGCCGAGATAGTCGGAAATGTCGCGCAGGGAAAAGCCGAGCCGCTTGCCGCGCAGGATGAGGATGAGGCGGGCGCGGTCGCGGCGGCGAAAGACCCGGGTCATGCCGACGCGCTCGGGCTTCAACAGGCCCTTGGCTTCGTAAAAGCGCAGGGCGCGCGTTGAAATGCCGAACTCGCGGGCAAGATCGGCGATGGCGAAGAGATCGCGGTTTTCCTGCTCAGGCCGGTTCACTGCTCTTGCCTTTCAGCTCCATGTATTCGGCGCGCAACTCTTTCTTGGAGAGCTTGCCGACCAGCGTTTTGGGCAGGCTCTCCTTGAAGATGATCTCGCGCGGCATCTCGATCTTGCTGAGCTTTTCGGACAAAAAGCTCTTGAGTCCGGCGGCATCTTGGGTGGCGCCGGCATTGAGCTTGACGAAGGCAATGGGCGCTTCGCCGCGATATTCGTCGGGAACGCCGATCACCGTCGCCTCATCGACCGATGCGTGCGCCAGCAACGCCTGCTCGATCGTATGCGGATAGACGTTGAAGCCCGAACAGATGATGAGATCCTTGACGCGATCGACGAGGTAGACGTAGCCGTCCTCGTCCATGCGGCCGATATCGCCGGTCTTGAGCCAGCCATCGTCAAAGGCGTCGCGCGTCGCTTCGGGATTGTTGTAGTACCCCACCATCACCTGCGGCCCCTTTATCTGGATTTCGCCCGGCTCGCCGAGCGGCACCAGCTTGCCGGTGTCGACGTCGACGAAGCGCATATCCGTTGCGGGGATCGGCTGGCCGATCGACATCGGCTTGGAGGGAACGAGCAGGGCCGCACAGCAAACGACGGGCGAGGCTTCGGTGAGGCCATAGCCCTCGGCAAGCCGGGCCTTGGTGAGCTTGGCAAACAGCGCGTGGGTTTCCGCGGACAGCGGCGCGCCACCGGAAACGGCGACTTCCAGGTAGCTCAGATGTTCGGGGCGCGTCATGTCGCTCTTGGCGACGGCATGGATAAGCGTCGGCACCGCCGGCAGGATGTTGGCCTTGGTGCGCACGAGCAGGTCGAGGAACGCCTTGAGCTCGAAGCGCGGCAGCATGACGACGGGGATGCCCTTGCTCAGCGGCACGTTCATGCAGCAGGTCATGGCGAAGATATGGAAGAACGGCAGCACGGCGACGACCTTGGAAGGCGGAGCGAACAGGCCGCCACCCCAGTGATCGATCTGGCTCATATTGGCAGCGATATTGGCATGGCTGAGCAGGGCTGCCTTGGGCAGGCCCGTCGTGCCGCCGGTATATTGCTGGACGGCAATATCCTCTTCGGGATCGATGATGACCGGCTCGGGCGTCGCCTTGCGCGCCAGCATGTCGGCAAATTTCGTGATGCGGCTGGAAAAACGCGAGCGGCGGATGCTGGCCAGGTCGCGCCGCTTGGCGATGGAATAGAGCACGCGCTTGGGAAGCGGCAGCGCTTCGGGAAAGTGGCAGACGACCATCGCCTTGACGTGGCCGGCCTCGGCCAGCGCCTCGGCCTTTTCGAAGATCATCTTGAGGTCGAGCGTGACGAGCAGTTCGGCGCCACTGTCGCCGACGATGTGGGAGAGTTCGTCGACCGTATAGAGCGGGTTGCAGTTGACGACGGTGCCGCCGGCGCGCAGCACGGCGTAATAGGCGATGACGTAGAACGGGGTGTTGGGCAGCATGAGGGCGACGCGAACGCCCTTCTTCACCCCGAACTGCTGCTGCAGGGCACCGGCGAGCGCGATGATGTCCCTGGCGAGATCGCCGAAGCTGGTCGTCGCTCCCAGGAAATCGAGGGCGGTGGCAGTGGTTTTGCCGGCGCATGCCGCGAGCACCTGTTCGTGGACGGGGCGGGTATCGACCGCAACATCCCAGACGATGCCGTCCGGATAATGGAGCACCCATGGACGCGGATGGTCGGGCGCTGCCTTCGCTTTCGCCATCAAACTCCTCCGCCCTCATCCCGATCGCGACGCGCCGACTATCCCATGGCTTTACGTTAGCGTCAAACAGCTCACGTTGGTGACCGGGGCAAGTCTTTGCTGTCACGCTCCTGGCCATGGGCATGGATTCCGCTTGTAGTGAGAATGTCAGGTATGTGGCCAAGCTGGGCCCCGGCTCAAGGCCGGGGAGGACTCGTGGCGGGATGGAGAATACGCGCTGAGGCATGAGTTTTCATCTCGATCCAACAACGCGCTCCTCCCCGGCCTTGAGCCGGGGTCCAGCTTGCCTTGGTTTCGCTCAGCGGAACTTATCCTCACACACTGCCTTAAAAGTCCATTCATTGACGTATACGTAAACTAATGCAATCCTGACTTCGCCGAAATGCCGGCAACCGCTATGCTGCCAGCAGGAATTCGGCGCCGTGACCCGCCTGTCGCGTTCCCGTTGCGGGAGCGCAAGGAAGAGGAGGACGTCCAGATGACCCTGGCCCTTGTCGTGCTCGGTATCGTCCTGTTCTGCGTGTTGGCTGTAAGGGAGGCGCCGCTTTGGCACTGGGGCGTGGCGGCGCTGGCGCTCGGGCTGTTGGCGCGGCTCGCCGGCGGCTTCGCCCTCGATTGGGTGCTGATGCTGGCGCTCTTTCCCGGCATCGTGCTGCTGTTGCTCGCCATTGCGCCGCTGCGGAGGGCCGTGCTGACGCGGCACCTCTACACGATGGTCAAGGCCATGCTGCCGCGGGTGTCTCGCACCGAGCAGGCGGCGTTGGATGCCGGCACGGTCGGTTGGGACGCGGAACTGTTTTCCGGCCGGCCCGACTGGCAGAAACTCACCGGCATCCGCAAGCTGACGCTAACCGAGGAGGAGCAGGCGTTCCTCGACGGGCCGGTGGAAACGGTCTGCGGCATGCTCGATGATTGGGACATTCGCCACAACCGCGCCGACCTGCCGCCGGAAGTGTGGGATTTCCTCAAGCAGAACGGCTTTTTCGGCATGCTCATCGGCAAGGAGCATGGCGGCCTCGGTTTCTCCGCGCAGGCGCAATCGATGGTGGTCTCGAAGGTCGCGAGCCGTTCGATCGCCGCCGGCATCACCGTCATGGTACCCAATTCGCTGGGACCTGGCGAACTCCTCGAAAAATACGGCACGCCCAACCAGCAGCAGAAATACCTGCGGCGGCTGGCGACGGGCCAGGAGATGCCGTGCTTTGCTCTCACCGGTCAGCATGCCGGATCGGACGCCGCCGGCATGCGCGATGTCGGCGTCGTCGGCTATGGCGAGCATCTGGGCCAGAAAGTGCTGGGCGTCACGCTCAACTGGGATAAGCGCTACATCACGCTGGCGCCGGTAGCGACGCTCCTCGGTCTTGCCTTCCACCTGCACGATCCGGAAAACCTGCTCGGCAAGGGCGAAAACATCGGCATCACGCTGGCTCTAGTGCCGGCCGATCATCCCGGTGTCGAAATCGGTCGGCGGCACTATCCGGCGCGCGCCTCGTTCATGAACGGGCCGACCAAGGGTCACAACGTCTTCATTCCGCTCGATTACCTCATCGGCGGGCCGGACTATGCCGGGCAGGGCTGGCGCATGCTGATGGAATGCCTATCGACCGGCCGGGCGATTTCGCTACCGGCGATCGGCACGATCTCCATCAAGTATTCGCTGCGCGTCACCAGCGCCTATGCGCGCGTACGCCGGCAATTCGGCATTCCCGTCGGCATCATGGAGGGCGTCGCCGAGCCGCTCGCCCGCATGGTGAAATCGGCCTATGCGTTCGAGGCGGCGCGGGCGCTGACGGCCTCGATGGTCGATGAAGGGCAGCGTCCCTCGGTGCTGTCGGCGCTGCTCAAATACCGGGCGACCGACACGATGCGGGCGCGGATCGACGATGCCATGGACATCCATGGCGGGCGCGGCATCCAGGACGGGCCCAACAACTACATGTTCGCCAGCTACACAGCGACGCCGGTGGCCATCACCGTCGAGGGCGCCAACATATTGACGCGCACGCTCATCACCTTCGCGCAGGGGGCGCTCAGGGCCCATCCCTATCTCTATCGCGAAGTGGCGGCGGTGCAGGACGCAGACAAGCGAGCCGGGATCGTGGCGTTCGATGCGGCCTTCGGCGGGCATGTCGGCTTCATGCTGCGCAACATGGTCGCGAGCTTTCTGCATGCGCTGACCTTCGGGCGCTTCGCCTCGGCGCCGGACAATTCCGACATGGCGGAGTGGTACCGGTTGTTGCACCGTTACGCGCAGAGCTTTGCGCTCGTCGGCGACTGGACCGTGGTGTTCCTGGGCGGGGCGCTGAAGCGCAAGCAGGCGCTGTCGGGGCGCATGGCCGATATATTGTCGGCCCTGTACCTGATGTCGGCAGTGCTGAAGCGCTACGAGGACGAGGGGCGGATCGCAGAGGACCGACCGGTGGTCGAGGCGGCGCTGGCCGATTTCGCCTACGAGATCGAGCAGAGCTTCGGCGCGGTATTCGCCAATTTCCCCAACGGCTTCATGGCCTGGGCCATGCGTATCCTCACCTTCCCCCTCGGGCGGCACGCCAGGCCGGCCAGCGACCGCGTCAATTACCGGTTCGTGCGCCAGGTGTTGCGGCCCGGCGCCTTTCGCGATCGGCTGACGCAGGGAACGTATGTGACGTTCGACACCGACCAGGCGACGGGCGTGCTGGAAGATGCGTTCCTCAAGGTGACCGCGGCCGAAGAGGCGGAGGCCAAATTCGTCAAGGCCGTGAAAAAGCATGTGGTGGAGCGCCGGCTCGACCGTGACGCGATTGCCGACGCTGTGGCGGCGGGTATCCTGAACGAGGACGAGGCTGCCCTGCTGAGGGCGGCGGACGAGGCGACGGATCGGGCGATCAAGGTCGACGATTTCGAGTTCGACGAGTTGACGCCGCGGCAATTGTCGCGGGCGGCGGAATAGGGGCGGGGGCATGGCGCAACCGAAAACCAGAAACTGGCGCTTTGCCGTCGATGTCGAAAAGCTCGGCTGGCTGACCATCGATACGCCCAAGGCTAGCGTCAACACGCTCGGGCGCGAGACGCTGGCCGAACTCGAAGAACTCGTGGGCCATATCGAGGACCTGATCGGCAGCGGTGAGGTGATCGGCGTCATCCTGATGTCGGGCAAGACGAGCGGGTTCGTCGCCGGCGCCGATATTTCCGAGTTCGACGCGATGGCCGATTTCACCATCCTGCCGGAAGCGCTGAAGCGCACGCATGCGCTGTTCACGCGCATCGAGGGCTTGCAGGTGCCGGTGGTCGCGGCGATCAGCGGCTTCTGCCTCGGCGGCGGGCTGGAACTGGCGCTCGCCTGCCACTATCGCATCGCGGTGGACGACGAAAAAACGCGGATCGGCTTTCCCGAGGTCAATCTCGGTATCTTTCCGGGGTTCGGCGGCACTGGCCGTTCGATCCGGCAGGCGGGACCGGTTGCAGCGATGCAGATCATGCTGACGGGCAAGCTGCTGCGGGCCAAACAGGCGCGGGCGATGGGGCTCATCGACAAGCTGGTGCGGCACCCCGACAATCTGCGCTGGGAAGCGCGCAAGGCGGTGCTGCAAAAGCGCACGTCGCAGCCGGCGGGGCTCGTCAAGCGCGCGATGGCGATGGGGCTGGTGCGCTCGTATGTGGCGAGCCGCATGCGCGCCGAGGCGCAAAAGAAGGCGCGGCCCGAGCACTATCCGGCGCCCTATGCGCTGATCGATCTTTTCGAAAAGCACGGCGACGACTGGCAGGCGATGAGCGCCGGCGAGATCGAGCCCTTCGTGCCGCTGATGGGTTCGGACACTGCGGCCAATCTCAGGCGGGTGTTCTTTCTTTCCGAAGGTCTCAAGAAACAGGGTGGCAAGCAAAAGCCCGCGTTCCGGCGCGTGCACGTCGTCGGCGCGGGCGTCATGGGCGGCGACATCGCCGCCTGGTGCGCATTGCGCGGGCTGGAGGTGACGCTGCAGGACCTCGACATGGCGCGCATAACACCGGCGCTGAAGCGGGCCAAGGCGCTGTTTTCCAAGCGGCTCAAAAAGCCGCGCGAGGTGGCAGCGGCGGTGGCGCGGCTGGCGGCCGACGTCGAAGGCAAGGGCGTGTCCCGCGCCGATGTGGTGATCGAGGCGGTGGTCGAGAATCTCGAAATCAAGCGCAAGATTTTTGCCGGCATCGAGGGGGGGCTACGGTCAGATGCGATCCTTGCCACCAACACGTCCTCGATCGAACTGGAACGGATCGCCGAAGGGCTCACGGACCCGGCGCGGCTGATCGGGCTGCATTTCTTCAACCCCGTCGCGCAGCTGCCGTTGGTCGAGGTGATCCGCTCGAAATTCAACAGCGAGGCGGCGATCGCGCGCGGCGCAGCCTTCGCGCTCGCCATCGGCAAGAGCCCGGTCGTCGTGAAGTCGGCGCCGGGCTTCCTCGTCAACCGCGTGCTGATGCCCTACATGCTCGGCGCCGTCGAGCGCGTCGAAAAGGGCATGAGCAAGGAGCTGATCGATGCCGCGGCAATGGCCTTCGGCATGCCGATGGGGCCGATTGAGCTCATGGACATGGTGGGGCTCGATGTGGGCAAGAGCGTCGCTCACGAGCTGGGGCACGCCGTGCCGGCCGACAGCAAATTCGAAACACTGGTGACGGCGGGCAAGCTCGGCCGCAAGAGCGGCGAGGGCTTTTACAAATGGGAAAAGGGCAAGGCGCAAAAAGGGCAGGTGCCCGAACATGCCGACCTTGCCGCGCTCGGGCGCGAGCTGGTGCAGCCGCTGGTCGATACGACCGAGACGGTGGTCGCCGAAAAGATCGTCGCCAATTCCGATCTTGCCGATATCGGCGTCATCCTGGGCACGGGTTTTGCCCCGTTCCTGGGAGGGCCGCTGAAGGCACGCCGCGACGGCAGGGCATGAGGACTTTCGCGAATGGCTGAATTGAGAAGAGTAGCGATCGTCGGCAGCGCGCGCATTCCCTTCTGCCGCGGCAATACCGGCTATGCCGACGAGAGCAACCGGACCATGCTGGCGACGACGCTGGCCGGACTCGCCGACAAATACGGGCTCAAGGGCGAAAAGGTCGACGAGGTGCTGGCGGGCGCCGTGATCGGGCACAGCCGCGACTTCAACCTGGCGCGCGAAAGCCTGCTCGATGCCGGCCTGTCGCCGCGCACGCCGGGAACGACGATACAGATCGCCTGCGGTACCAGCCTGCAGGCGGCTTTGCTGATCGGCGGCAAGATCGCCAGCGGCGAGATCGAATGCGGCATCGCGGCGGGCACCGACAGCGTCAGCGACAGCCCGGTGGTCTTCGGCGACAGGTTCCAGCACCGCATGATCGACCTCAACACGGCGCGGAGCACAGGCGACAAGCTCAAGGCTTTCAAGGGCTTTTCCTTCGGCGAACTCAAGCCTGTGGCGCCCTCGACGCAGGAGCCGCGCACCGGCCTGTCCATGGGCCAGCACTGCGAGCTGATGGCCAAGGAATGGGGCATTTCGCGCGAGGAGCAGGACCGCTTCGCTCTCAAGAGCCACCAGAACGCGGCCAAGGCCTATGACGAAGGCTTTCACGACGACCTCGTCGTGCCCTGCGCGGGGATCGTTCGCGACAACAACATTCGCGCCGATACGAGCCTTGAAAAGATGGCGAGCCTGAAACCGGCCTTCGACAAGACGTCGGGCCACGGCACGCTCACCGCCGCCAATTCGACGGCGCTGACCGATGGCGCCGCATCGGTGCTGCTAGCAAGCGAGGATTGGGCGCGGGCGCGGGGCCTGCCGGTCCTCGCCTACCTCACGATGGGCCGGGTTGCGGCCAACGATTTCGCCCACGGCGAAGGCCTGTTGATGGCACCGACCATCGCAGTTTCGGAACTGCTGGCGCGGGCTGGCCTCACCTTCGAGGATATCGACCTCTTCGAACTGCACGAAGCGTTCGCCGCCCAGGTTCTGTGTACGCTCAAGGCCTGGAACGACAAGAAGTACAACAAGGCCGTGCTCGAACGCGAGGAGGTCATGGGCCGGATCGATCCCGAAAAGATCAACATCAAGGGCTCGAGCATCGCCTATGGGCACCCGTTCGCGGCCACCGGCGCCCGCACATTGGGGCTGACGGCCAAGCTTTTGCACATCGAGCAGAAACAAAGGGCGCTGATCTCGATCTGCACCGCCGGTGGCATGGGCGTTGCCGCTCTCGTCGAGCGCGCGGCATGACAATTGCCGTCCTGCGGCCTATATTAGACCGGTAACGGAGGCACCAATGGCCGAAGGCAAGAAACTCGACCCGATCATCTCGGAATTCGAAACCGAGGAACAAGCCGAAGAATACGACCGCTGGTTCCGCGCGAAGGTGCAGCGGTCGATCGATGATCCGCGCCCTGGCATCCCGCATGATGAGGCGATGGCCTATATTCGATCAAAGCTCGAGACAGCTGCCAAAAAGCGCGCGTGATGCTGCCGATCATCTGGAGTCCCGGCGCTCTTCTCGATCTTGATCGATTGACGGATTACATTGATCAAGACAGCCATTCTGCTGCCTTCGAGATGTATGAACGCATCCAGGCTTCCGTGGAGCCGGTCAGCCAGCATCCGTATATGTTCAGGACCGGCCGCCTTCCTGGTACGCGGGAGATCGTCGCGCATCCCAACTACATCGTCGTCTATCGCGTGCTCATCGATCGCGTCGTCGTCGAAGCCGTGATCCACGCGCGGCAAAAATATCCTCCCGACGAGTAACGTTCCCATCGCCGTCACGGCGTGCTTCCCCTTGTCAACGGTTACAATCCGCGCTTAGGTCTCCCTTTCTTGACCGTCCGGTAAAAAACCGGCGGCGCTTATAAAAGCCGGGCAAACAACCGGCAGGGTTCAGGAAACACAGGAGACGGGACGATAATGAAAATCACACGAGTCCTCAAAGCGGTGGCAGCCGCCGGCGCACTTGCGCTGTTTTTGGGGAGCGCGGCACAGGCCGTAACCCTCAACCTCGGAAACGGCGGCGAGCCCGGCTCGCTCGACCCGCATAAGGTGTCCGGCGACTGGGAAAACCGCGTCGTCGGCGAATATCTCGAAGGCCTCGTTGCCGAGGATGCCAATGCCGAGCCCATTCCGGGCCAGGCGGAATCGTGGACCGTTTCGGACGACGGCCTCACCTATACGTTCAAGCTGCGTGCCGATGCGATGTGGAGCGACGGCAAGCCGGTCGTGGCGCAGAACTTCGTCGATGCCTTCCAGCGCCTGTTCGACCCCAAGACGGCGGCGCAGTACGCCTACCTGCAATACCCGATCAAGAATTCATCCAAGATCGCCAATGGCGACATCACCGATTTCAACGAGCTTGGCGTCAAGGCCATCGACGACAAGACGCTGGAAATCGACCTCGAAGCGCCGACACCCTATTTCATCGAGGCGCTGACGCACTACACGGCCTTCCCGATCCGCAAGGACGTGATCGACGAGTTCGGCGACCAGTGGACGCAGCCCGAGCACATCGTCGGCAACGGCCCCTACAAGATCACCGAATGGGTCCCCGGCAGCTACATCAAGGGCGTCAAGTCCGACACCTATTACGGCAAGGACGACCTCAAGATCGATGAGATCGTCTGGCACAATACCGAGGACCTGACGGCGGCGCTCAACCGCTACCGCGCCGGCGAACTGGACATCATGACCGATTTTCCGGCCGACCAGTATCAGTTCCTGCAGGACAACTATGCCGGCCAGGCGCATGTCGCCCCGTTCCTGGGCATCTACTATTACGTGCTGAACCAGTCCAAGCCCCCGCTCGACAACGTCAATATCCGCAAGGCTTTGTCGCTGTCGGTGTTGCGTGACGTGATCGGCCCGGACGTGCTCGGCACCGGCGAACTGCCGGCCTATGGCTGGGTTCCCCCCGGCACCGGCAACTATGAAGGCGAACAATACCTGCCGGATTGGTCCGAAGAGCCCTACGACCAGCGCGTCGAGGAAGCCAAGAAGCTGATGGCGGATGCCGGCTATACGCCCGACAAGCCGCTGAAGCTGACGCTGCGCTACAACACCAACGAAAACCACCAGCGCATCGCCGTCGCCATCGCCGACATGTGGAAGCAGATCGGCGTCGACGTCGAGCTGTTCAATGCCGAAACCGCCGTGCATTACGATGCGCTACAGTCCGGCGACTTCCAGGTGGGGCGTGCCGGCTGGCTGCTCGACTACAACGATCCGAGCAACACGCTCGACCTGCTGCGGACCGGCACCAAGCAGTCCGACGGCACCATCAACTGGGGCAATAATTACGGCCGCTATTCCAACCCGGAATACGACGACCTGATGGCCAAGGCGTCGACCGAGCTCGATCTCGCCAAGCGCGCCGGCCTCATGCACCAGGCCGAAAAGCTGGCCATGGACCAGTTCGCGGCCATACCGATCTACTGGTATGTGTCCAAGAACGTGGTTTCGCCGAAGATCCAGGGCTTTTCCGACAATGCCAAGGACATCCATCGCGTCCGCTGGATGAGCAAGTCGGAATAACCGGAACGTGACGGGGGCGCCGATCCGGCGTCCCCGTTACCGGCAAGGATCAGGCTGCAATGCTCGGATATGCGTTCAAGCGCGTGCTGTCGGCCATACCGATAGTGCTCATCACCATAACCGCCTGCTTCTTTATCCTGCGGCTGGCGCCCGGCGGTCCGTTCGATGGCGAACGCGCGCTGCCGCCCGACATGATCCGCAACCTTCGCGCCTATTATCATCTCGATGAACCGATCTTCATCCAGTACCTCAACTATCTCGGCGGGGTGATGCACGGGGATTTCGGTCCCTCCATGGTGATGAAGGATTTCTCGGTTTCGCGCCTGCTGTCGATCGGCCTGCCGTTCACGCTGATGCTCGGTTTCACCGCCTTCATCGTCGGTACCGCCGCCGGCTTGATCGCCGGCGCGCTGGCAGCGGTGAACCAGAACAAGACCCCGGACTACGTTCTCGTCTTCCTGGTTCTCATTCCGCTCATCATTCCGAATTTCCTCATGGCGAACCTCGTGCAGCTCGCCTTCGGCGTCTATCTCGGCTGGCTGCCGGTGGGTGGTTACCAGCCGGGCGCCTGGACGCATCTGGTCCTGCCGGTCATCATCCTCGCCATGCCGCATGGCGCGCGCGTGGCGCGGCTGATGCGCGGCTCGATGATCGAGGTCCTGGGCACCAATTACATCCGCACCGCCCGCTCGAAGGGGCTGGGCACGCGCCTGATCCTCGCGCGTCATGCCATCAAGCCGGCGATGATCCCGGTCGTCTCCTATCTCGGCCCGGGCCTTTCCTACCTGCTGACGGGCTCGCTCGTCGTCGAGCAGGTGTTCACGCTGCCCGGCATCGGCAAGTATTTCATCACCGCCGCGCTCAACCGCGACTACGGCGTCGTGCTGGGGACGACGGTCATCTACATTTTCATCATCCTGGTGCTCAATCTCATCGTCGACATGATCTATGCGTGGCTCGACCCGAAAGTGAGGCTGCGCTGATGGCTGGCATCACCGGTAAGGACGCCGTGCTCAGCGGCTATGCCGAGCAACTCGTCGCCGAAGCGCCCAAGGGCCGCTCGCTGACGCAGGACGCGCTGCGGCGGCTCATGGCCAACAAGGCGGCCCTGGTTTCGATCTTCGTCATCATCGCCATCGTCGTTCTGGCGTTCTTCGGGCCCTATTTCGTGCCCTGGGCCTACGACAAGATCGACTATACGGGCTTCCGCAAGCCGCCCGATTTCGCCAAGGGCCACTATTTCGGCACCGACCAGAACGGGCGCGACATGCTGGCGCGCACGCTGCAGGGCACGCAGATGTCACTGATCGTGGCGGCCGTCGCCACCTGCGTTTCGGTGCTGATCGGGGTCGTCTACGGCGCCATAGCCGGCTATTTCGGCGGCCGCATCGATGCGGTGATGATGCGCTTCGTCGACATCATGTACGCGCTGCCCTACATCCTCTTCGTCATCATCCTCGTGGTGATCTTCGGGCGCTCGCCGGTTCTGCTGTTCGTCGGCATCGGGTGCCTCGAATGGCTGACTATGGCGCGTATCGTGCGCGGGCAGACGCTCTCCATCAAGCAGCGCGAATTCATCGAGGCGGCGCGGGCCGGCGGCGGGCGGCCGTTCGCCATCATCTTCCGGCACATCGTGCCGAACCTCACCGGGCCGGTGGTGATCTACGCAACGCTCACCATCCCTGAAATCATCATCACCGAGAGTTTCCTCTCCTATCTCGGCCTCGGCGTGCAGGAGCCGCAAACCTCGCTCGGCGCGCTGATCTCGGCCGGTGCGCCGGTGGTCGAGGCGCTGCCGTGGCTGCTGATCTTCCCCGCCGTGTTCCTGGTGCTGATGCTGTTGTGCCTTTCCTATATCGGCGACGGACTGCGCGACGCCCTCGATCCGAAGGACCGCTGATGGCTCCCGTATTGACCGTCGAAAACCTCAACGTCACCTTCGCCCTGCACGGCTCGGAAGTGCGGGCGGTGTCGGACCTCAATTTCTCGCTCGCGGCCGGGGAAACGCTTGCCGTGGTCGGCGAAAGCGGCTCGGGCAAGAGCCAGGCGTTCCTGTCCATCATGGGGCTGCTGGCCAGGAACGGCCGCGCCTCCGGCAAGGCGCTGCTCGGCGATGTCGATCTCGTCGGCATGCCGGCGGACAGGCTCGATGCCTATCGCGGGCGGGATATCGCTATGATCTTCCAGGACCCGATGACCTCGCTCAATCCGAGCCTCAAGGTCAAAACGCAACTGGCCGAAGTGCTGGTGCGCCACCAGGGCATGGAAAAGCGGCAGGCACAGATGCAGGCCATCGAAATGCTGGAGCGCGTCGGCATTCCCGAGCCGCAAAAGCGCGCCAATGCCTATCCGCACGAACTGTCGGGCGGCATGCGCCAGCGCGTGATGATCGCCATGGCGCTGCTGTGCCGCCCGAAAATCCTCATCGCGGACGAGCCGACGACGGCGCTCGATGTGACGGTGCAGGCGCAGATGCTGGAATTGTTCAAGAACCTCACCGACGATTTCGGCACGGCTCTGGTGCTGATCACCCACGATCTGGGCGTCGTTGCCGGCATCGCCGACAACATGATGGTGATGTATGGCGGGCGCGCCGTCGAGACGGGCGATACCGATACGCTGTTCTACGATCCGCGCCACCCTTATACCTATGGCCTGTTGAACTCGACGCCGCATGTCGAGCGCAAGACGCACCGGCTCAATCCGATCGAAGGCCTGCCGCCGAGCCTCGAACACCTGCCCAAGGGTTGCGCCTTTCATCCGCGCTGCGCCTTCCATTTCGCCGATTGCCTGGAGCGGCGACCGCCGCTGGTCGAGGAGGAGGGCGGACGGCGCCGGGCCTGCTTCTTTCACGGACCGCTGCACCTGTCGGAGCACGTAGCATGAGCGCGACCGAGGAATTGCTGCGGGTCGATGGGCTGAAAAAGACCTTCAGCATCGGCGTGGGCCTTTTCAGCCGGCCGCTGGTGCTGACGGCGCTCGAAGACATCTCGTTTTCGGTGCGGCGCGGCGAAACGCTCGGCATCGTCGGCGAGAGCGGTTGCGGCAAGTCGACGCTCGGCCGCTGCATCCTGCAATTGCTGGCGCCCGACGAGGGCAGGGTGCTCTGGCTCGGCCAGGACCTGACGCAGCTCGATACCGAGGAGATGCGCAAGCGGCGGCGCGACCTGCAGGTGATCTTCCAGGACCCGCTGGCATCGCTCAATCCGCGCATGACCGTTGGCGACATCATCGCCGATCCCCTGCGCACCCTGATGCCCGAACTCACCCGCCAGCAGCGGCGCGAGCGAGTCATCCGCATCATGGAGGCGGTGGGCCTGCTGCCGGAGATGATCAACCGCTATCCGCACGAATTCTCGGGCGGGCAGGCGCAGCGCATCGGCATTGCGCGCGCGCTCGTCACCGAACCCAAGCTTATCGTCTGCGACGAGCCGGTCTCGGCGCTGGACGTGTCGATCCAGGCGCAGATCCTCAACCTTCTGACCGACCTCAAGGATGAGTTCGGGCTGACGCTGATCTTCATTTCGCACAACCTCTCGGTGGTGCGGCACGTCTCCGATCGCATCATGGTGCTCTATCTCGGCCGTATCGTCGAAATGGCCTCGGGCGATGCGATCTATGGCGATGCCCGGCATCCCTATACCAAGGCGCTGCTGACGGCGGTGCCGATCGCCGATCCGCAACTGGCTCGGCAGCGCCAGGTCGATGCGCTCAAGGGCGAAATTCCCTCGCCGATCAATCCGCCTTCGGGTTGCACGTTCCGCACGCGCTGCCGCTATGCGCGGGCGATCTGCGCCGAATTGCGCCCGCCGCTCGAAACGCTGGCGGGTGAACGGCTCGTTGCCTGCCATCGCTGGCGCGAGATCGAGGAATTGGGGGAAGCGGCCGCCAACAGCTGACGGCCATGCTCCGGTCAGGCGGCGCCGCGGCGATCCGTGCCGGCCCGGGTACCGGTGCGGCGGCGGCGGTCGGGACCGGCATAATTGCCGCCGGAAACGAAGTCGCGCGGCGCACGCTCGATGGAATCGAGCCGAGCGGCGATGTGCTCGGCCGAAAACGGCTTGCGCAGGAATTCGGTGATGCCGGCGTCGCGCGCCGCGGCAATGCCGGCAGCATTGGGCTCGGCCGACGTCATGATGATGGCGAGCTTCTGGTTGAGGCCGCCTTCGCTCAGGCGCAACCGGCGCGTCAGTTCCACGCCGCCCATGCCGGCAATATCGTCGGCAAGGATCAGCACGTCGAACTTGCGGGCCCGCAGCAGGCCGAAGGCCGTGGCCGCATCGAGGGCGGTCGTCACCTTCTTCACGCCCAATCCGCGCAGCATGACGGCGACGAGCTCCGCCATGTTGGGGCTGTTGTCGGCGACGAGGGCGGCTAGTCTGGCATAGGGTTTGTGCTGCATGGCGGCGCTCGCAGGGGCTTTGCTGGCAAAGCATAGCGGCACATCTTGACTTGCCGGTTAACAGTGCGGTTTTCCGCCATCCGGCACTCGCTGTCCTCGTTGACAGCGGGGCGCATTCCCCTTATGTATCCGCCCAATTCAAGGGCGCCTCGCGCCCCTTTTTGTTCAACCGGGGTTGGAAGATGAAGATCCGCAATTCGCTCAAGGCGCTGATGACGCGTCACCGCGCCAACAAGCTCGTCCGGCGGCGCGGCCGTGTCTACATCATCAACAAGGTCGACAAGCGCTACAAGGCCCGCCAGGGCTGAGCGTCCGATCGCTGCTGAATACTTGAAGGCCCGCCCCGGCGGGCCTTTAACATTTGTTAAGTCCCGTTTCCATTGCGTGTTGTCCCACCCCGCCGGCGCCTTCAGAAGAGCGCCATCTGTGTGGGGCATCTTTGTGTTTAGAGCACGTACGCTTTCCGTTTCCATCGCGCGTCCGGTGAGGGTCGTCTACGACTATCTGGCCGAGCCGCGCAATCTGCCGGCATGGACAATGGCGCTGGGGCCGAGTTTCCGGGAAATCGCACCCAATCGCTGGATCGCGGAAACGCCGATGATGGAGACGGGGCCGATCACGATCGGCTTTTCCCCGCGTAACCGCTTCGGAATCCTCGACTACGAATTCGCCTATGCCGACCGCGCCATGACCTTCCCGGTGCGGGTCGTCGCCAATGGCGAGGGCAGCGAGGTGATCGCGACGCTGTTCGCCATGCCCGATGCGAGCGAGGAGCGCATCGTCTCGGAGGCCGAATGGGTGATGACCGACCTGCTGACGCTGAAGACTCTGCTCGAGCAGTAAGCGGAAGCGGGACCGGCTCAGGACGAGCCGGTGCCGTCCTGGCGCACGAAGGCGATACGCAGCATGTTGGTGGCGCCGGGCGTGCCGAGCGGAATGCCGGCGGTGATGGCGATGCGATCGCCGGGCCGGGCCAGGCCCTGCTGGTAGGCGATGACGCAGGCGCGATCCACCATGTCCTCGAGGTTCACCGCGTCCTGCGTTTCAACGCAATGGATGCCCCAGACCACCGACAGCCGCCTTGCCGTGCGCCCGTTGGGCGACAGCGCCAGGATCGGCTTGGCCGGCCGTTCGCGGGCGGCGCGAATGGCGGTCGAGCCCGACGAGGTGTAGGTGACGATGGCGGCCAGGTCGAGCGTTTCGGCAACCTGCCTTGTCGCTGCCGAAATGGCGTCGGCGGCGGTTGCTTCCGGTTCGGTCATCTGCGCGCGGATGATCGAGCGGTAGTTGACATCGTTCTCGACGGCTACGGCCACCTTGTTCATGGTGGCGACGGCTTCGACCGGGTACTGGCCGGAAGCGCTTTCGGCCGAGAGCATGATGGCGTCGGCGCCCTCGAAGACGGCGATCGAGACGTCCGAAACCTCGGCGCGCGTCGGCACCGGCGAGGTGATCATCGATTCCAGCATCTGGGTCGCGACCACAACCGGCTTGCCGTAGCGGCGGGCAATGCGGATCATGCGCTTTTGCAGGCCCGGCACGGTTTCGAGCGGCAGTTCGACGCCGAGGTCGCCGCGCGCGATCATGAAGGCGTCGCAGAGCTTGATTATCTCTTCCAGGCGCTCGACCGCCTGCGGCTTTTCGATCTTGGCCATGACGCCGGCGCGGCCCTGCACGACCTTGCGCACGTCGATGATGTCTTCGGGGCGCTGCACGAAAGAGAGCGCGATCCAGTCGGCGTCGTTCTCCAGCGCCTTCAACAGGTCGGCGCTGTCCTTTTCGGTGAGGGCGCCGACGGCGAGCAGCGTATCGGGAAGCGACACGCCCTTCTTGTCGGAGAGCTTGCCGCCATGGATGACGGTGGTCTCGATGGCGCCGCCGCCGACGCGGGTGGCGCGCAGTTCGATCTTGCCGTCGTCGAGCAGCAGGCGGTCGCCGACGCTCACGGCCTCGAGGATTTCCGGATGCGGCAGGTGCACGCGGGTCACGGTGCCGGGCTCGCTCGAATTATCGAGCGTGAAGGTTGCGCCCGCCGCCAGTTGCACGGCGCCGCCGGCAAAGGTGCCGACGCGCAGTTTCGGGCCCTGCAGGTCGACGAGGATGCCGAGCGGGTGCTTCAGCGTCTTTTCGACCGAACGGATGCGCTGCACGGTCTGGGCCAGCAATTCGTGGCTGGCATGGCTCATATTGATGCGGAAGACGTCGGCGCCCGCACGAGCCAGTTCCTCGATGGTCTGTTCGTCCTGGGAGGCCGGTCCCAGGGTGGCGATGATCTTAACGCGGCGCATCCGTCTCATTGTCAGTTCGAATCCTTGCTGGCCGCCGGATCGCCCGGCGGCGTCGGTGTTTCATTGCCCATCGGCGCGCCTCCGGGATCGTCGCTCTGGTCCATCGGGGCACCGTCGAGCTGATCCATTGCCGGGCCGTCGACATCGCTGCCATCGGGCGCCGTGGGGCGGGCATCGGTGAGTTGCAGCGTCCAGTCGCTGCGGTTTTGGGTGTCGATCTCGAAAAAGCCGGTGCGCTCGTAACCGCGCGCCAGGCAGTCCTCTACCCCGAAGATCGTGAAGCTTTCATCGCGCGTGCACATATAGACCGAACCGTCCCACGCGCCGCCCCCGATATCGTCGGCGACATAGAGGTAATAAAAGCGTGAGTTGAGGTCGCCGCGATAGACGATGGCGCATTGCTGGGGATTGGCGACCCACCAGCCTTCCGACTGCCAGCCGCGCTCGGCGCGATAGCCCAAGGCAATCGAAACCTGGTCGCCCGTCTGGTTGCAGACCCTGAGGTCCGCGTAAGCGGGCTCAATCGATATAAACGGGCTCAACAACAGAGCGCCGATCAGGGCCAGACCGAGACGGGGGAAGAGCAATTTGCTGCCAAATGCCATGAATTAACGCTCCCTTGTGCGCATCCACCCCAAGCCTGTCAACCGGTAAACACGGGATTTGTCGGAAATGCGAAGCCGGGATTTCCGAGCATGTGGATTAGGGGACCAAAGCGCTTGAATGTGCGGGCGCGCTAGGCTTGAAACAGGCCCAAGAAAAAGGAGTGCCAGCATGGCCGAAGACAGCGTAGCCCAGGATCAGCTTCGGGCTTTCATCGAGCGCATCGAGCGCATGGAAGAAGAAAAAGCGGCCATCGCTGCCGACATCCGCGAGATTTATGCCGAGGCCAAGGGCAACGGTTTCGACACCAAGGTGCTGCGCCAGGTCGTGAAGATCCGCAAGCAGGACCATTCCGAGCGCATGGAGCAGGAAGCGATCCTCGATCTCTACCTCACCGCGCTCGGCATGCAGGTGGCCCCGCCCGAGGAATAAGCCGAAAATACGCGCTCTTACGAGGCCGCCGCGAGTTCGGCGGCCTTGGAGCCGATCGCCATGGCCGGGGCATTGGTATTGCCCGAAACGATGGCCGGCATGATCGAGCAGTCGATGACGCGCAGGGCCTCGATGCCGCGCACCTTCAGGCGCGCATCGACCACAGCCATCGGATCGCTGTCCGGTCCCATGCGGGCCGAACCCACCGGATGGTAGTTGGTCTTGACCGTCTGCCCGGCGAAATGCGTGAGGCTTTGCTCATCATTGAGCGCCGCGCCCGGCAGCAGTTCCTTTTCGATCTTGGACTTGAAGGGCTCGGTCGCAAGGATTCGCCGCGCCACCTCCAGCGATGCCAGCGTCAGTCGCAGGTCGTCGGGTTCGCCAAAGAAATTGCAATCGACCAGCGGCTGGTCGTCGGGGCTGGCCGAACGCAGCCGCACGCGCCCACGCGCCTTGGGGCGCAACAGGCACGAGGTGAGCGTCACACCGTGCGTCGGCTCGGCCGTGGAAACGTCGCGGTCGAGATAGACGATCGGGGCGCAATAGAGCTGGATCGTCGGCCGGTCGCCGCCGTCCGGATCGTAAAAGAGGCAACTTTCGATGCCGGTCGTCGTCACCGGCCCGGAATTGAACATCAGGTATTGCAGGCCGTTGCGCAGCATCGGCCAGCCACGATCCTGGCCGAAATAGCCGGATTTCACCTTGCTTGCGGCAATCACCGGCACTTCGTGGTGATCCTGCAAATTGCTGCCGACACCGGGCAGGTCGGCAACGACATCGATTCCGTGTTCGCGCAGATGGTCCGCCGGCCCCAGCCCGGAAAGCATCAGCAGCTTGGCGGTGTTGTAGGTGCCCGAAGCGACGAGCACTTCGCGCTCGGCCCGCACCACGTGCTCCTTGCCTTCGTGCCGGTAGGCGACACCGGCGGCACGGCCGTTCTCGATGACGATGCGATCGACCTGGGCGCCGGTAACGATGGTGAGGCGCTTGTCCTTGCCCAGCGGATCGAGGAAGGCGCGCTTGGCGTCCGAGCGCAGCGTCCGGCGGCCCCAGCGGCCGAACGTGTGTTGCATGATGCCGACGCCGTTCTGGCGCACGCCGTTGAAGTCCGGGTTGTAGACGTGTCCCAGGCCCTGCGCGGCACGCAGGAAATCCTCGGTCGTGTCGCAGATATGCGCCGGCTCCGACACCCGCAGATTGCCGGCGATGCCGTGATAGACATTGTTGAAGCGGGCATTGGCCTCGAGCCGCGTGAAGTGCGGCAGGAGGTCGGCATAGGACCATTGCGTGCCGTTGCCGAGATAGGCGGCCCAGCCGTCATAATCCTCGCGCTGGCCGCGCATATAGACCATGGCGTTGACGGCGCTGCCGCCGCCCAAAGCCCGCGCCACCGGTACGATGGGGCCGCGCCCGCCCAGTTGCGGCTGCGGCACGGTGTGGTGCATTTCCAGATAAGTGTCGCGGGCGAGATATTTCATATAGCCGGCGGGAAACGACATCAGCCGCGCCGTGCGGGCGGGCCCGCGCTCCAGCAGCAAGACGCTGCAGCCGAAATCCCGGACCAGCCGCATGGCCGCGACCGAACCCGCCGAACCGCCGCCGGCAATGACGAAATCGTAAGAGCGTTGGGCCACCGCAAATTTCCTCCGCGAGGCACTTTTGGCAGAGTGCACGGCATTCGGCAATTGGTCGCAAGCGCGGGCGAGGGGTGGCCGGCAGCCGCGCAACTTGCTAGCAGTTTTCGGCCGCGAGCGCGGCGAGTGGGAAAAGCCGATGTCCATCTACGACAATACCCTCAATGCCGATGGCGTGCTGATCGTTGGCGCCGGGCTTGCAGGCCTTTTCTGTGCGCTGAAGCTGGCGCCGCTGCCGGTGACGGTGCTGTCGCCCAAGCCGTTGGGGAGCGGTGCCTCCTCGGCCTGGGCGCAGGGCGGTGTCGCCGCTGCCATGGGCGAGGGCGACAGCCCGCATATCCATGCGCTCGATACCGAAAGGGCCGGCGCCGGCATCGTCGATGAACGCGTTGCCGAGTCGGTCGCCGCGGAAGCGGCGGCGCGCATCGACGACCTGGCGCGCTGGGGCACGCCGTTCGATCGCGATGCGCTTGGCCATTACCTGCTCGGGCGCGAGGCGGCGCATTCGCTCAACCGTATCGTCAAGGTGCAGGGCGATCGCGCCGGCGCCGCCATCATGGCGGCGATCATCGAGGAAGCGCGCCGGACGCCCTCGATCCGCATCGTCGAAGGCATCACCGCCGTCGATCTCGCGCGGGCCGACGGGCGTGTCATCGGGGTCTTCTGCCGCAAGCTCGGCGACCGCTATATCGAACCCGTCTTCATCCGCGCCCGCGCCACGGTGCTGGCGGCGGGTGGCCTTGGCGGGCTTTATGCCGTCACCACCAATCCTTCCGGCGTGCGCGGCCATGCCATGGGCATGGCGGCCCGGGCCGGGGCGGTGATCGGCGATCCCGAGTTCGTGCAGTTCCACCCGACGGCCATCGCCACCGGCGCCGATCCGGCGCCGCTTGCGACCGAGGCCCTGCGCGGGGAAGGCGCCATCCTCATCAACGATGCCGGCGAGCGCTTCATGCCCGCCATCCATCCCGATGCGGAACTGGCGCCGCGCGATATCGTCGCTCGCGCCAATTACCGGCAGATCAAGGCGGGCCATCGCGTCTTCCTCGATACGCGCGAAGTGCTCGGCGAACGTATCCTCACCGCCTTTCCGACCGTCGCCAGATATTGCCTCGATGCCGGCATCGATCCGGTGAAGGAGCCGATCCCCGTGACGCCGGCGGCGCATTACCATATGGGCGGCGTCAAGGTGGATACGCGCGGGCGCTCTTCGCTGGCGGGCTTGTGGGTGTGCGGGGAAGCCTCGTGCACGGGCCTTCACGGCGCCAACCGGCTTGCCTCCAACTCGCTGCTGGAAGCGACCGTCTATGCCGCCCGTATCGCCGAGGACGTGGGCGGGCTGGAGCCGGCGCGCACCAGTCTCCTGCCGTTCGAAGGCATTGCCTGGGACGAGGAGAAGGGCCAGGAATTCGAGGCGGTCCTGCGCGACCTCAAGGCCGTCAAGGACCTCAGGGCGACGATGACCGAGTTCGTCGGCGTCGAACGCGATGCCCCAGGGCTCAGGGAAGCGCTGAGGCGCATTGCTCAGCTCGAGGCCAATTCCGAGCGCGTCACGCGCTCCTATCTCAACATGACGACGTCGGCGACCCTGGTCGCAGCCGCGGCCCTCAAGCGCACCGAAAGCCGCGGCGGGCACTTCCGCACCGATTTCCCCAACGAAGACCCCGCTTGGGAAAAGCATACGGAAATGACGCTCGACGAAGCGCTGCGGATCAGGGCGGAGGCTTAGGCCCTCGCCAGCACCGCGTCGACTTCCGCGCGGGTCGGTGGCTTGCAGCCGACCTGGCCGCAATTGAGGCCGGCAACGACGGCGCCGAAGCGCAGGATTTCATCGAGCGCACGAGCATCGAGAGCGGCGAGCCGGCCGGGCTGCAAATCCCCGCGCTCGGCGAGGATCGAGAGGATACCCGCCATCAGGCTGTCGCCGGCGCCGACCGTGTCGCCGAAGACCGGTGGCGACCAGATATCGGCTCTGCCGCGCCCGGCGGCGGTGAAGGCGAGCGAGCCCTTTTCACCCAGCGTCACGACGACCAGTTCGCATGACGGACGGGCCAGGAAAGCCGCCGCATGCGCTTCGATCGAAAGCGCCGGATCGAGCGCTTCGAGGTCTTCGTCGCTCACCTTGATGATGTGGGCGAGGTCGAGAAAGCGCCCCAACCGCTGCTTATAGCCGGCAAAATCGTCGACCAGCGACGGCCGTACGTTGGGGTCGATGGAAATGGTGGCGCCGCGCGCCCGGGCCGCCGCGATGACATCGAGCCAGATGGCGGCGTCTTCCGGCACGATCGGGCAAAAGCCGCCCGTCTGGTAGAGATCGAGCTTTTGGGGCAGGGCGGCGATCAGCTTGTCGCGGTCGAGCGCCCGCTCGGCGCCGCGGTAGAATTCGTAGCGCGCCTGGCGCTTTTCATTGAGCGTCACCACGGCCAGGGTCGTGGGTTCGCGCACGCGCTCGCCGAGCAGCGCCGAAACGCCCGCTTCCGCCAGCGGCTCCATGAGGTAGTCGCCCATGCCGTCGCGCGAGATCGGGCACAAAAAGCCGCTGTCATTGCCGAGCTTGGCCAAAGCGATGGCGCAATTGTAGGGTGAACCGCCCTGGTGCGCGTGCATGTGGATGACGCCATCGGCCCCGCGCGGCTCGGACACCATATCGATCAGGCTTTCGCCGGCAACGACGAACATCATGCGCCTCCCAGTCGGTCGGCTGCACCTCTAGCCGATCGGCCGGGTTGCCGTCACCGTCCGGAGCGAACTTTTTTCTTTGCCCAGGGGGATTAAACCGCTTCTGGCGGTGTTGAACGAGTTGCGGGCGGCCATTCCGGCCGGGGCCCGCCATCATACGGAGGAGACCGTCATGACCATCCGCTCGCTGCTCTTGGGCGCCGTTGCCCTTGCCGCTCTCGGTGCCGGCACCGCCTTTGCCGAGGATTATGCCGGGGGCGCCATCAAGTCCGCCGACATCGGCGGCAAACAGGTTCTGACCGATGCCAAAGGCATGAGCCTTTACATCTGGGACAAGGACCAGGCCGGCGTTTCCAATTGCTACGACAAGTGCGCCACGAACTGGCCGCCCGCTTTGGCCGATGCCAGCGCCAAGGCCGAGGGCGACTTCACCCTGGTCGACCGCAAGGACGGCACCAAGGTCTGGGCCTACAAGGGCATGCCGCTCTATCTCTGGGTCAAGGACACGAAGCCGGGCGACACGACCGGCGACGGCGTCGGCGGCACCTGGCATCTTGCCGTCGAGTAAGAGCGCAAGCGAATATGGGTCCCGGGCGCCGGCCAGACAGGTCTCCGGCGTCCGGGCCAGCAAACGGGGCAGACGGGCGTGCAAGCGTTCCTCGATGAGATCGAAGCGGCGGTACCGGCCCTCAGGCGCTATGCACGTGCGCTTGCGGGCGACCAGGACATGGCCGACGACCTCGTGCAGGATTGCATCGAGCGGGCGCTGCGCAAGAGCGCGCTCTTCCGCCCACAGGGGCCGTTGCGGGCCTGGCTTTTCACCATGCTTTTGAACATCCATCGCAATGGCGCGCGGGCGCGGCGCCGCCGCGGCATCGGCGTGCCGCTGGACGAGTTGCCGGTCGAGCCGGCGATCCCGGCGCCGCAGCCGTCGCGCATCGATCTCGCCGACATGGCGCGCGCCATCGACCGCCTGCCCGGCGAACAGCGCGAAGCACTGCTGCTCGTCGTGCTCGAAGACATGCCCTATGCCGAGGCCGCCGCCATATTGGGCGTGCCGCTGGGCACGCTGATGTCGCGGCTGGGCCGCGCCCGCGCCGCCTTGCGCACCCTGACCGGCACGACGCCCGAGCCGCGCCTGAGGACTGTGAAATGACGCGCCCGGACACGATAAGCGAAGCCATGCTGCACTCTTATGTCGACGGGCGCCTGACGCCCGGCGAGCGCGTGACCGTCGCGCAGTGGCTCGCGACCGATCCCGATGCCCATGCCGAAATTGCGCTGTGGCAGCGCCAGCGCGACGCCATCGCCACGCTCTATGCGCCGGTTGCGACCGAACCCGTGCCGGCCCGGCTCGATCCGCACCGGCTGGCTGCCGCCCGCATCGGCCGGCGCAATGCCTTGCTCCGCATGGCCGCTGCCGCCGTCGTGCTCGTCGGTGTCGGCATCGGCGCCGGCTGGATTGCCCATGACCGGCTGACGCCCGGCGCCAGCGACCTGCTGATCGCCAATGCCGTCAATGCCCATGCGCTTTACGTCAAGGAAAGCCGCCACGCCGTCGAGGTCGGAGCGGGCGATGAAAAACACCTCGTCACCTGGCTGTCCAACCGGCTGAGCCGGAAGATTTCGGCGCCGGACCTCTCCTCGCAGGGCTTCACGCTGGTCGGCGGGCGCCTGCTGCCGCCGGCGCTCGACGTGCCTGCGGGGCCGGTCGCCCAGCTGATGTACGAGAACGCCACGTCCGACCGGCTCACCGTCTATGTCACGGCGGCGCTGCCGGGCGGCAAGCGGGTGGCTTCGTTCGAAAAGCGCGACGGGCTCGATGCCTTCTATTGGGCCAACGACACCATCACCTGCACGGTGGTGGCCGACCTGCCGCGCGAGGCGATGCAGCCGGTGGCGCGGGCCGTCTACCAGCAGCTCACCTGGCGCTGAGCACCAGGTGTCCAGGCCCCTAGTTCGTGTGGCGCGGCACCAGGTCGTTCGAATAGATGTTGTGGGCGCCGATATTGTGCACGTCGCGCTCGCCCAAAAGCGCCATCGTCGTATCCATCTCGGCGCGGATGATGTCGAGCGCGCGGGTCACGCCCGCCTCGCCGCCGGCGCCCAGGCCATAGACCATGGCGCGGCCGATGAAGGTCGATTTGGCGCCGAGCGCCAGCGCCTTCAAGATGTCCTGGCCGGAGCGGATGCCGCTGTCGAGATAGACTTCCACCTTGTCGCCCACCGCTTCCATGATCTCGGGCAGGACGCGGATGGTCGAGGGGGCGCCGTCGAGCTGGCGGCCGCCATGGTTGGAAACGACGATGGCGTCGGCGCCGTTGGCCACGGCCATGCGCGCGTCGTCGGCATCGAGCACGCCCTTGACGATGACCGGCCCGCCGAAGCGGTCCTTGACCCACTTCACTTCCGGCCAGGACAGCGTCTGGTCGAACTGCGTCGACGACCACTTGGTCAGCGAGCGCAGGTTGGTGGCGTCCGGCACGTGGCCGGCGATATTGCCGAAAGTGCGGCGCTTGGTGCCGAGCATGCCCATGGCCCAGGCCGGCTTGCGCGCCATCTCGTAGATGAAGCGCGGCGTCATCTTCGGCGGCACCAGAAGGCCGTTGCGATGGTCCTTGTGGCGCTGGCCGAGGATCTGCAGGTCCATGGTGAGCACGAGCGCCGAGCACTTGGCGGCCTTGGCGCGGTCGATCAGGCGCTCGATATAACCGCGGTCGCGCATCACGTAGAGCTGGAACCAGAAGGGCTTGGTCGTGTTCTCGGCCACGTCCTCGATCGAGCAGATCGCCATGGTCGAGAGCGTGAAGGGGATGCCGGCCTTTTCGGCGGCGCGCGCCGCCTTGATCTCGCCGTCGGCCTGCTGCATGCCGGTCGAGCCGACCGGCGCGATGGCGACGGGCATGGCGACTTCCTGGCCCAGCATCGTGGTCTTCAGCGTGCGGTTCTCCATGTTGACCGCCACCCGCTGCCGGAAGGTGATCTTTTGGAAATCCTCGCTGTTGGCCCGATAGGTCTGCTCAGTCCAGGCGCCGCTGTCGGCATAATCGAAGAACATCTTCGGCACACGGCGCTTGGCCATCTTCATCAGATCGTCGATGGTCAATGCCGACTGCAACCCGCCCATGGAACCCATTCCTTGCCTTGAAACCGTGCTGGAATACCAGCGCGGTTCCCTTGGCGCAATGTAGCCGTTGGAGGAAGACCTAAGCCGCCCGCCGCAACATGTAGCTATGGCCGTCGCTGCTAACGAGATCACCATAGCGGGCACTGGCCCGGAGGGTCAGCTCGATCTCCCGTTCGATGCGCCGGCCCTGGCGGAAGCGCATGGCGATCTGGCCGGCATCGAGCGGTGCCGTGGCCGTTGCCAGCACCGCATAGACGAGGCCGGTGCGGCGGGCCTCGTCGCCGGGAAAACTCGGCTTGCTTCTGTCCATGGGAGCTATCAGCTCCTGCTCGAGCTGGCGCCCGGTTTTGACCTCGCTGCCGAAACGCGCCGACTGGTATTGCGGACGCAGCCAGCACACGCGGCCTTCGGCTTCCTCCGCGGCGCGTTGGTGGTTGAGCGCAACGAGGCGGGCAAGCAATTGCTGTTCGGACAAGTCCACCGGCCAGCCGTAGGCGGCCGCCACCGACCTGTCGAGTTCGTCATGCAGTTCGGCGAGGATCAGGACCAGCGCACGGTCCTTGATGCTGGTTTCGCCTGCATCCAGGGTGCCACCGGCGCGCGGCTTTTCGAGCACGTTGTACATTTCCGTCAGCGTGATGTCGGGATGTTCGGCCTGTACGCGCTTGCGGTGCGCATCAAGCTTTTCGGCGACGTCGGCGATGACCGCGCGGGTCCTGATGTCGGGCTCGGGAAATGGAAACGGATCGAAACAGCGCGACTTGGAATAGCGCGGATCATTCCCAACACCCAGCCAGCCGCCAGCTCGTAGCGCCCACAAGCGATGAATCCGCGAGGAAAGAACGCCGAGGTGAAAGGCATCATCCGATGCGAGCGCAACGATCATATTGTCGGGAACGATCGAAATATCCAGAAACTGGAACACCCGGTGCTTGGCAGTTTCTACCGTCGCGATGTAGCGCGTGAGAGACTCGAGAGCGGGCCGCAGATCCTTGCGCGGCTCGCCGAAAATCCACCAATTCGTGCGATAACTAGCCCGATTGTTTAGATCACGCTCGGGTTTCACTCTTTCAAGCAGATATTGATAGACCTCTGGAAAGCGCTCCCTGACCTCCTCGGCCTCCAGGCCATAAAGATCAATCACCATTGCGTTGCGAGGCCGGTCGGTCAGATCGCGACCGTTGCGATATTTGCGGATATATTTTTGCAGTCCTGGCCTGCGATCACGCCCGAGGTGACTAGCGATTTCGGGCGTTACGATAAAGCCCGATCCATGCAGTTTCACTCCTGGCGAACAAAGGCCGAAATTGGCTTGGAGTGGCGATACGTGTGTCACGTCCACGCCGACGGTCAAATCCGCGTTGATCCTGCCCTTCGTTTCCGTCATCTCGATCTTCGGTTCGTCGGTGTCGAGGTCGGTCTGGCTTATGACCGACAGCAGCCGCCCCTCACTGTTGCCGGCTTCCACCACTGTCATGGCGATACGTACGGCGGCAGCATCGCGACTTGCCTTTGTCCACGGATGGTCGGGTATGGCGAGCTTGAGGGCAACGGGATGGGGATCAGCCAGATGCCTTTCGACCACTCGGCGCTGAAAGACTTGTGTGATCGAGTTGGTGGTGACGAGGCCGAACCGCCGCAACACGGTTCCTTTCGTTCGTAGGAGTTCGGCTGCCCTGTCCCACCAGTACATCACGAAATCGGCGCTGTCGTTCATTCGCGGATGTGCCGCCCACAGCGCTTCCGCATAGACACCACCCAGGCGCGAACGGATGTCCTTGCCGCCAATGAACGGCGGATTTCCGACGATGAATTCGGCTTCCGGCCAATCGGGCCGGCGCGCATCGGGATAGCTCGTCACGCCGTCGATAACCTGTTCAAAGGGATATCCATCCCAGTCCAGCACCGCGTCGCGCCGCAGGATGTTATGGAAGGCGCGCATGATCGGCTCGCCCGGATGGTTCGCCGTCTGCCGGTAATGTACCTGCAGGTAGCCGATCCACAGCACCAGTTCGGCAATTGCCGCAGCCCGGGGGTTGACCTCGATGCCGAGGAACTGGCGCGGCTCGATCGTGTGGGTTTCGAGGGCAAGCGCCTCCTGTCCGCCCAGGGCAACGAGCGCCTCCAGGACCTCGCCTTCGAGTTTTTTCATCAGTTCCAAAGCGACATAGAGGAAATTGCCGGTGCCGCAGGCCGGATCGAGCACGCGCGTCGCGCAGAGTTGCCGATGGAAGTCGCGGATGGTTGCAATCGCTTCGCGCTGCCGGCCTTCGCTGTTCAATTTTTCGGCCGCCACGGCAACGTTGCGCCAGTCCTCCCGCAACGGCTCCATGATCGTCGGCACCACCAGCCGCTCGACATAGGCGCGCGGTGTATAGTGCGCGCCGAGCCGGGCGCGTTGCACGTCGTCCAAGGCGCCTTCCAGCAAAGCCCCGAAGATCGCCGGTTCGACATTGCGCCAGTCAGCGCGGGCCGCCACCAGCAGTTCGCCGATCTCTTCGCGCTTGAGCGGCAGGGCTTCGGCCTTGCGGAAGAACTCGCCGTTGAAATGCCGGACATCGGCGGCAATGGCATAGGCGAAGCCGCCCCTGTCCATCGCCGACCAGAACTGCGTCACCATCGGCGCAAAGCGCGAGGGCTCTTCGATGCAACTTTCGAGTAGCGTGGCAAAACTGCCGGCGGGCAGCAGTCCGACATCTTCGGCGAACATGGTGAAAAGGCAGCGCATGAGGAAGTGCGCCACCACTTCGGCGTCGAGGCCGCGGGCTTCCAGCAGCTTCGATACCTCCGCCAGGCGTCGGGCGATGTCGCGGGTCGCTTTCGCCGCCTTGCGGCTGAGATCGAGCGCCGACGGGTCGGTCCAGATCAAGCGCAGCCGCTCGCGGATTTCAGGTTGCCGCAGGTCCTCGAGATAGATGCGGAAATTCTGTCGGTCCGGATACTGGTTGTAGTTGCGGCCCTTGCCGGTGAAGTCGGCGAAGATTTCGAAGGCGTGGCCGACATCGCACACGATGATGAAGGGCGGCCACTCATGATCCTCCGGCAAGGCACGAGCATAGTCCTCGGCCTGCCTGCGGGCATTGACCATGAGGATGTCCCAGTTGCGGTGGGCCGAGCGGCGGCCACGCGTCTTTCCTGCCTCGCCGTCGAAGAGTTCCGTCTGGCCGGCAAGTTGCTTGCTGCCGCCGCGCTGGCGGCTCTGCTTGGCTTCGAGGACAAAATGGCCGCGCTTGTAAAGGTCGATGCGCCCGTGGCCGATCCGGTCGCCGGCTTCCCGGAAGGTGACGGCCCGCTCGAAGACATAGTCGTTATAGGCGTGGTCTGCCGAAGCGGGGTCGGGCGGCGGCAGATCGAGCAACCGGCAGAGTTCCGTCAGGAACAAAGCATAGTTCGCCCGCTCTGCGCCGCCCTCGTTGTTCTGCCAGCGTGAAATAAATTGTTCGATCGCATCCATCATGCCGCTCCCCCTCAGGAGCGACGCGATGATCGAATCAGAAAATTTAAGTCCAGCTCCGGCTGTTGTTAGGGAAAACGCGCAAGGATGACAGTTAAAGTTACCGCCAGAAACTTCGGTTGTTTGTCATGACCGACAACGATGTCAGTTTCGGCATGCCTTGGAATATCGTAATTTGGTAAACTCAAGGAACAATATTAGAGCTTCACGCCTCGCAACCGCAGCGCGTTGCCGATGACGCTGACCGAGGAGAGGCTCATGGCGGCGGCGGCGACCATCGGCGAAAGCAGCCAGCCGAGCACCGGGAACAGCACGCCGGCCGCCAGCGGAATGCCGATGGCGTTGTAACCGAAGGCGAACAGCAGGTTCTGCTTGATGTTGGCCAGCGTTGCCTTCGACAGGTGCCGCGCCCGCACGATCGCCGCGAGGTCGCCCTGCATCAGCGTGATGCCGGCGCTTTCGATGGCGACGTCGGCGCCGGTGCCCATGGCGATGCCGATATCGGCGGCCGCGAGGGCAGGGGAATCGTTGACGCCGTCGCCCGCCATGGCGACCTTGCGGCCGTCCCGCTTCAGCTTTTCGACGAGGTCGTGCTTGGCCTCCGGCGTCATGCCGGCATGCACCTCGTCGAGCCCCAGCGCCTGGCCGACGGCCTTGGCCGTGCCTTCGGCATCGCCCGTCGCCATGACGACGTTTATGCCATCGCGCCGCAACTCGTCCAGCGCCGCCCTGGCCGTCTGCTTGATCGGATCGGCAACGGTGATGACGCCGATGAGCTTGCCGGCGGCAGCGACGTAAAAGGCGGTCTTGCCGCTTCCGGCCTCGTCGGCCAGCAGCTTGGCGAACCTGTCGTCCACTGCCACGCCCTGGTCGGCCATCAGCGCGGCATTGCCCACGGCGATTGTGTCGCCGCCGACGGTGCCGGTAACGCCCTTGCCGGTGACGGAGGTGAAATCGCTCGCCTCCAGCGCCTTGGCGCCGCGCTTTTCGGCGCCGGTGGCGATGGCATGGGCGATCGGGTGGGCCGAATGCTTTTCGAGCGCCGCCGCCAAAGCCAGGACATGGCCCTCGTTGAGTCCCTGGTCGGCGATCACGGCGTCGAGCACCGGTCTGCCCTCGGTCAGCGTGCCGGTCTTGTCGACGACGAGCGTATCGATATGGGCAAAGCCTTCGAGCGCGCGGGCATCCTTCACCAGCACGCCGGCGCGGGCGCCACGGCCGGTTGCAACCATCACCGACATTGGCGTGGCAAGGCCGAGCGCACAGGGACAGGCAATGATCAGCACCGAAACGGCGGCAACCAAAGCATAGGCGAGGCGCGGCTCGGGGCCGACCAGCATCCAGGCGATGAAGCTCACGATGGCGATCGCCACCACGGCCGGCACGAACCAGGCGGCGACCTGGTCGGCCAAAGCCTGGATCGGGGCGCGGCTGCGCTGGGCCTTGCCGACCAGCTCGACGATCTGGCTGAGCCGCGTTTCGGCGCCGACGCGGGTGGCGCGCATGATAAAGGCGCCTTCACCGTTGAGCGTGCCGCCGGTCACCTCGGAGTCCTTCTCCTTGGCAGCCGGCACCGGCTCGCCGGTGAGCATCGATTCATCGACGTGCGATTGGCCTTCGGTGACCACGCCGTCGACGGGTACGGCTTCGCCGGGACGCACGCGCAGCAGGTCGCCCTTTTTCACCTCGGCCAGGGGCACGTCGTGCTCATGGCCGTGCTCGATGCGGCGGGCCGTCTTGGGGGCAAGATCGAAGAGCGCGCGCAGCGCCTTGCTGGTCTGCTCGCGCGCCTTCAGTTCCAGCACCTGGCCGACGAAGACCAGCGTGATGATGACCGCCGCCGCCTCGAAATAGGCCGGCGCCTTGCCCTCCATGGCGTATTCCATGGGAAAGACGGAGGGGAATATGAGGCCGACCACCGAAAACAGATAGGCGGCGCCGGTGCCGAGTCCGATCAGCGTCCACATGTTGGGCGAGCGGTTCTTCAGCGAATTCCAGAAACGCCGGAAGAACGGCTGCGCCGCCCACAGGATCACCGGGCTTGCCAGCACGAACTCGATCCACAATGCCGTGCGCTCGCCGATCCAGTCGCGGATGGGCAGGCCCAGCATCGGTCCCATGGTCAGCACCAGCAATGGCACGGAGAGGACGGCGCTGACCCAGAGCCGACGCGTGAAATCGACGAGTTCGGGATTGGGGGCATCGTCCGCGGGCACGCCCATCGGCTCCAGCGCCATGCCGCAGATCGGGCAATCGCCGGGATGGTCCGAGACGATCTCGGGATGCATCGGGCACGTCCATTGCGTCCCCGCCGGCATCGGTTCGGGCGCTGGGGCATCGCCAAGATAGCGCGCCGGGTCCGCCTCGAATTTCTGCTGGCACCCCGCCGAGCAGAAATAATAGCGCGTGCCCTCGTGCTTCACCATGAAGCGCGCATCGGCCCGGTCGACGCTCATGCCGCAGACGGGATCCTTGGCGGTCAGGTACTTTTCGGGGTCGGCTTCGAACTTGGCTCGGCAGCCGGCGCTGCAAAAGCCAAATTCCCTGCCGTCATGCACATGCTTGTGCTGCGTCTTTTCCATATCGACGACCATGCCGCAAACCGGGTCGCGTACCGTGTGCGTCGTGGCTTCGGCATGGCCGTGATGGTGGCTGTGGTCGTGTGTCATGGCGGGTCCTTGAAAGGTCTCGCCGGTAAAGATGGGGCTTACCATCATGGGAAGGTCAAGCCCCATCCAGCAGAATTATGCCGCGAGCGGACCGGGATCGTCGTCATCCGGCGTTTCCGGCGTGCCGGGCGCGGCAACGGACAACAGCGTCAGGGCGTGCCTTTTGCCGTCACGGGCGCTCCAGGCGATCGATTGGCCCTTCCGCAAGCCGATGAGCGCGGTGCCGATTGGCGTCAGCACCGAGATCTTGCCTTGCGAGATGTCGGCGTCGGCGGGATAGACCAGCGTCACCGTGCGCTCGCTGTCGCCGGCACGATAGGTCAGGGTCGAACCCATGCGCACGACTTCGGCGGGCACTTCCGCCTCCGGCAGCACATTGGCGCGTTCCATTTCATAAAGCAGGTCGTCGGCGGCGTCCGAACTGTCGCCGATGCCGGCGAGGGCCAGCACGGTCAACTGCTTGTGGTCGGCCTCGCCGACCGTGATTTCGGGTCTCAAATCGAAATTGAGCAGAGCTTGCATTTTTGTCTCCTTGCGGCCGGCGTCGGCGCTCTTTGTCGGCGCGACAGGCCAGCCTGTGATCGGCATGTGCGGATAGGGCGCGATATGGGCCCTTTGCCATGCCGGATAGTGGTGTGGTTTGGATGTGACGAGGCGTTCCCTAGGCCCGATGGCCCAGCGGGGCGCGGTGAGCCTAGGGCCGCAGGCCTTCGACCGGGAATTCCCGGCGCGGCGTGGTGGCGGCAATGGAACGTTTGTTCGTCATGCCTCCAAGGTAGGGATGGGGAATTTATTGTCAAGCGGCCTCGTGCCGTCAGGCGGTCGGCAGCACCATGAAGGTCGTGGGTGCTTCGCCCTCGTAGCGGTTGACCTTCACTTCGCTCACCGCTGCCGCGGCGGGGCCGCGATGGCAGGTGGCGAGCATGTCCTCGATCTCGTCGTCGTCGCCGCAGAACACGGCTTCAACCGAACCGTCGGTCCGGTTGCGCACCCAGCCGACGATCTGGCGCGTCAGCGCCGCCCGCTCGCACCAGGCGCGAAAGCCGACGCCCTGTACCCTGCCGGTAATAACCACATGGATTTTGCGCATCGCCGATTCCCCCATACGGCATTTTGGCATGGATGGCGCTGTAAGGGCACCCTCGTCAGGCGCCGGGGCCGGTCAGCAGCGATACGCCCTTGACCTGCGCATAGACTTCGCGGCCGGGCGCCAGATCGAGCAGCCGCAGCGAGCGGCGGGTGACGCGGGCGAGCAGCGCCTGGCTGCCGATGGCAAGGCTGACATTGGCGTCGGCGCCGCCGGCCAGCAGTTCGATATCGGTGATCGTCGCCCTCAGCACGTTGAGGATCGTCGTCTGGCTCGGCCGCTCGACGGCAAGGCTCACGTCGCGCGCGGCGATCCGTACCCGCACCGTCTCGCCGATCTCGCCCGCTTTGCCGGCGACCAGCAGCGTCTGGCCGGCAAGATCGAGCGCGCCGAGCCCGTCTTCGGCATCGTAGCCGCTGACCGTCGCGGCGAGCACGGCGGCGGCGTCGCGCCCCTGCCGGAAGGGCAGCTTGCCGCTGACCAGCATGTCGTTGAGCGGCCCGGCGGCGGCGATATGGCCGGCATTCATGACCAGGAGATACGAGGCCAGTCGCTCGACCTCGGCGATGTCGTGGCTCACCAGCACGATGGGCAGGCTCAGCGCTTTGTGCAGGGCCTCGAAATAGGGCAGGATCTCTTCCCTGGCATTGCGGTCGAGCGCCGACATCGGCTCGTCGAGCAGTAACAAGCGCGGCTGGCTCAGCAGCGCCCGCCCCAGCGAGACGCGCTGCCGCTCGCCGCCCGACAGGCGCTCGGGTGCGCGCTCCAGCAGCTTCCACAGGCCCAGCAGTTCGACGACCGTATCGAAGCCGATGGCTTTCTGGCCGCGAGCGCGCCGAAAGCCGTATTCGAGGTTGCCGCGCACGCTGAGGTGCGGAAACAGGCTCGCCTCCTGGAACACGTAGCCGACGCCGCGCCTGTGCGCCGGTACGAAATGCAGCGCGTCCTGCCAGACGAGCTTGCCGAGCGCGCAGCGCCCCTTCAGGTGCTCGAGCCCGGCAATGGCACGCAGCACCGTGGTCTTGCCCGAGCCCGACGGCCCGAACAAAGCAGTCACGCCCGTCAGCGGCGCCTCGAAGGAGACGTTGAGCGCGAAACTGCCGAGCGTTCCGGCAAAGCTGGCTGCAAACGTCGTCACAGCCTGATGCGCCCCAGGCGCTTGTCGATCGACATGGTGAGGTAGATGACGAGGAAGGCGAAGACCACCATGCCGAGTGCCAGGATATGCGCATTGCCCCATTCGAGCCGCTCGACATAGTCGTAGATGGCGATGGAGAGCACCTTGGTCTGGCCCGGAATATTGCCGCCGATCATCAGCACGACGCCGAACTCGCCCACCGTATGGGCAAAGCCGAGCACGGCGCCGGAAAGGAACCCGGCGCGCGCCAGCGGCACGGCCACCGTCAGGAACCTGTCGAGCGGCCCGGCCCGAAGGCTTGCCGCGACTTCCAGCGGGCGCGGGCCCAAAGCTTCGAAGCTGTTGCGGATCGGTTGCACGACGAAGGGCATGGAATAGAGCACCGAGCCGATGACGAGGCCGGGAAAGGAAAAGGCCAGCGTCCGCCCTTCCCACAGCCGCGCGATCAGCCCGCCCGGCCCGTTGGGCCCGAGCAGCAGCAAGAGGTAAAAGCCGAGCACGGTCGGCGGCAGTACCAGCGGCAGCGCCACCAAAGTCGCGACGACGTTCTTGTAGCGGCTGCGCGAGGTCGCCAGCCACCAGGCGAGCGGCGTGCCGATGAGCATCAGGATGAGCGTCGTGACCGAGGCAAGCGCCAGGGTGAGGGCGACGGGCGGCCAGAGTTCGGCGAAGGACAGCATGAGCGCTCCGGGCGATCGGGCTACTTCACTGCATAACCCGCCTTTTCGATCACTGCTACCGCCTCGTCGCTCCTGAGGTAATCGAGGAAGGCCTTGGCCGCGTCATCGTTCTCGCCGGTCTTCAGCAGCACCGCGCCCTGCTCGATCGGCGTATAAAGCTCGGCCGGCACGATCCATTTGGATTTGTCGCTGTCGATCACCTGGCTCAAGGCGACGAAGCCGAGTTCGGCGCTGCCGCTCTCGACGAATTGCAGGGCCTGCGAGATGTTCTGGGCCGTGACGATCTTGGGCGTCACCGCTGCGGTGAGGCCGAGCTTGACCAGTGTTTCCATGGCGGCGGCGCCATAGGGGGCGGCCTTCGGATCGGCGATCGAGAGCTTGTCGAAACCGCCGCCCTTCAGCACCGCCTCGCCGTCGCTGACGTCGAGCAAGGTCGAATAGAGCACGATCTTGCCGACGGCATAGGTGAAGTTGCTGCCTTCGACTCCGAGTCCTTCTGCCACCGCCTTGTCGGTGCGGGCGGTGTCGGCGGAAAGGAATATCTCGAACGGCGCGCCCTGGCTGATCTGCGTATAGAGCTGGCCGGACGAGCCGAAGCTCAGTTGCAGCTCGTTGCCGGTCTTGGCCTTGAACCCTTCTGCCAGTTCCTCGGCCACGGCGGTGAAATTGGCCGCCACCGCTACCGGCACCGTTGCCGCGAGAGCCGGCGTTGCAACCAGGGGCAGCGCCAGCGCGACGATGGCGCCGATAAGCCGCATCGCCTAGGCGCCTTTGAGCGCGGCAGCGTCGCGCGCCAGCCGTTCGATCGTGGCGAAGTCGCCCGCCTTGATGGCATCGGCCGGCATCACCCACGAGCCGCCGACGCAGATGACGTTGGGGAGCTTGAGATACGCCTTGGCCTTTTCGGCATCGATGCCGCCGGTCGGGCAGAACGTGATGTCGGGCAGGGGCGAAGCGAAGGCCTTCAGCACCGGCGCGCCGCCCATGGCTTCGGCCGGAAAGAACTTCAGGAACGAATAGCCGCGCTCCGAGGCCATCATGGCCTCGGTCGGCGTGCCGATGCCGGGCAGCAGCGGAATGCCGATCTCGTCGGCGGCATCGAGCAGGCGCGGCGAGGCGCCGGGCGAGACCATGAAGCGGCAGCCGGCATTGACGGATTGCTCCATCTGCAACGGGCTGCGCACCGTGCCCGAGCCGACGATGGCGCCGGGCACCTTGGCCATTTCGGCGATGACCCTGAGGGCGTTGGGCGTGCGGAGCGTCACTTCCAGAACCGGCAGTCCGCCGGCAACCAGGGCTTCGGCCAGCGGTCGTGCGGCATCGACCTCGTCGAGGATGATCACCGGAATCACCGGCGCCAGCGACAGGACGGAGCGGAGCGCGGGAGCATCTTGGGGCATCACGGAACCCTTCGTTGAGGCAATTGCTAGTGCGTAGGATTTTGGACGCCTTGCCGCAAGCCCGTTCATTGAATTCGGAAACGAAACTCCCTACGTTCCGCCGCGACGTAAACCTCGTGGGAAGGGCGCCCGGATGGTTCAGCAGATCAATGCAGTGACCCCGCTGGAAGATGCGCGAGCGATCCTTGCCGAGACGTTCGACTTGAAGTTCAGCAAGGCCGTCGCCGCCGAAACCGCGCCCATCCTCAATCGCGTGCGCGACCGCATCCCCGAAATCGAATGGCCGTTCTTTGCGCCGTTGATCCACCAGATCAACCGTCTGAAGAAGGAAAAGGATGCGGTCATCCTCGCCCATAATTACCAGACGCCGCAGATTTTCTACGGCGTCGCCGACATCACGGGCGACAGCCTGCAGCTGGCGATCGAGGCGACCAAGGTTACGCAATCGACGATCGTGCAGTGCGGCGTGCATTTCATGGCCGAGACCTCCAAGATCCTCAATCCGCAAAAGCGGGTGCTGATTCCGGACAGCCGCGCCGGCTGCTCGCTCGCCTCCTCGATCACCGCCGCCGATGTCCTTGCCATGCGCGAGCAATATCCGGGCGTGCCGGTCGTCACCTACGTCAACACCTCGGCCGAGGTGAAGGCGGTGACCGATGTCTGCTGCACCTCTTCCAACGCGCTCGATATCGTCAATCGCGTCGAAGGCGATACGGTCATCATGATCCCCGACCAGTTCCTGGCGCAGAACACGGCCAGGAAGACCCACAAGAAGATCATCACCTGGGCCGGCGCCTGCGAGGTGCACGAAACCTTCACCGCCGACGACATTGCCGAATTGCGCAATGCCTATCCCAACGCCAAGATCATCGCGCATCCGGAATGCCCGCCGGAAGTCATCGACGCCGTCGATTTTTCCGGCTCCACCGCCGGCATGATCGATTGGGTCCGCACCGAAAAGCCGCCGCGCGTCGTCATGGTCACCGAATGCTCGATGTCCGACAATGTCGCGGCCGAAAACCCGAATGTCGATTTCCTGCGCGGCTGCAACATCTGCCCGCACATGAAGCGCATCAACCTCGAAAACATCCTGTGGTCGCTGCATACCGGCACCGAGGAAGTGACGGTCGACCCCGCCATCATCGAGCCGGCCCGCGCCTCGGTCGAGCGCATGATCGCCTTGTCGAAAAAGGGCGATTGAGGGTCTGCAAGCACCCTGCTCGTTTCACCCCCCTCCCAACCTCCCCCGCAAGGGGGGAGGTGTTCATCGAGGCTGGTGCTCGATCACCTCCTCATACACGGAACGGCACCCTCCCCCTTGCGGGGAGGGTTGGGGAGGGGGTGAGACCAAGCAGGATCTCTCATCTGTTTCGATTTACCCCTCCGGACCGATAACGCCCTTCGTCACCACGATATTCCCGTACAGCCGTCTTTCCCCCGTCTGCACGATCGCAAAGGCGCCGCGCACGCGCTCGTAGAACGCGAAGCGCTCGATCAGCGCGAATTTCACTCCCTGCTGGTGCCGCGCGATGACCTTCTCGAATTCGTCCATCACCGGCATGCGCGTTTCCGGCTCGCCCACCACCTGCATGCCGTGCGCTGCGACGTCCACGAACGTATCGAGCGGCAGCAGCTTCAGCACGGCGTCGAGCACGTCGGTGGCGCTGTGACCGTCGAGCCGGATCACGTCCGGGCCGGCGCTTTCGGCCGGATAATTGGCATCGACGATGGCGATTTCGTCGCCATGGCCCATGCCGGCCAGAACGTGCAGCAGGTCGGGGCCGAGCAGCGGGGGAATGCCTTTGAGCATCATTGTCTCCGGAAGTTTTGGTACGTATCGCCGTCGGCGAAATGTTCGGGGTTCTCGGCGGCGAACTCCACGAGCTCGCTCATCACCGCATCGATATGGGCGCGCATCGCCGCCTCGGCGGCATCGGCATCGCCCGCCGCGATCGCGTCGTAGATGGCCTGGTGCTCGCTCAGCGTATGCACCAGCCGGCGCGGCGTGATGATCAACTGCCGCGCCCGGTCGAGATTGGCGCGGGCGCTCTCGATGATGGCCTTGACCTTGGCAAAGCCCATGGCGTCGACCAGCAATTCGTGGAAATCGAGGTCGCGGGCATGGAACCCGGCGCGGTCGCCGCTCCCCGCTGCCGCGCTCTGCTGGGCCATGGCCGCGCGCAGCCGTTCCAGCAGTTCCGGCGTGCTGTTTGCCACCAGCGCCCGCACCGCCTCGCATTCCAGCGCCTTGCGGATCAGCATGTATTCGCCGACATCGGCGATGCGGATGAGCGACACGACCGAGCCGCGCTGCGGCAGGATATCGACCAGCCCTTCCGTCGACAGCCGTGCCAGCGCCTCCGACACAGGAAAGCGCGAAACGCCGAGGCGTTCGCAGACGATCCCCTTGTCGATCACCTCGCCGGGCTTCAGTTCCAGCGACACGATCGCCTCGCGCAGCACGGCGGTTACGTGCTGGGTAACGCTGCCGCGCGGCGCCGGGGCCGGGCGGGCAAGGAACGCGTAGGGTTGAACTGCGCTTGTCATGCTAACATGTTAGTTGTATTCGAAACGGCAGGCAATCGCGCCGCTCTCCCGAAGTCGAGCCCGTACCCATGTCCGATACCATGATCCGCCCCGAAGCGCGCACCCTCGTGCTCAACCCGCAAGACAATATCGCCGTCGCGCTCGGCAATCTCGATACCGGTACCGAAACGCCGGAGGGCATCCGGATCGTCAAGCGCGTGCCCAAGGGGCACAAATACGCGCTGAAGCCCATCCGGGCCGGCGAGGCGGTCAAAAAATTCGGGCAGATCATCGGTTTCGCCAAGACCGATATCGTGCCGGGCGACTGGGTGCACGAGCACAATTGCGGCATCGGCGAGGAGCATGGCGCCTTCGATCGCGACTACGCCTGGTGCGAAGGCGTCGTGCCGACGGATTTCGTGCCGAAAGGCCAGCAGGCGACGTTCGAAGGCTTCCGGCGCGCCAACGGCAAGGTCGGCACGCGCAACTATGTCGGCATCCTCACCTCGGTCAATTGCTCGACCACGGTCGCCGGCTTCATCGCCCGCGAGATCGAGCGCTCCGGCATCCTTGACGATTATCCCAATATCGACGGCATCGTGGCGCTGAAGCAGGCTAATGGCTGCGTCATCGATTATCGCGGCGTCATCTTCGACACGCTGAAGCGCACGACCTGGGGCTATGCCACCAATCCGAACATGGGCGGCGTCATCATGGTGGGCTTGGGCTGCGAGGGCTTCCAGATCCCGCGCTTCAAGGAAGCCTACAACGTCACCGAGAGCGACACTTTCCGCACCATGACCATCCAGGAGATCGGCGGCACGAAAAAGACCGTCGAGGCCGGCGTCGAGGCGGTCAAGGCCATGCTGCCGACGGTCAATGCCGTCAAGCGCGAGACCGTGCCGGCTTCCGAGCTGATGCTGGCGCTGCAATGCGGCGGTTCCGACGGCTATTCCGGCATCACCGCCAATCCGGCGCTCGGCGTTGCCGCCGATATCCTCGTGCGCAATGGCGGCACGGCCATCCTGTCGGAAACCCCGGAAATCTACGGCGCCGAGCACCTGCTGACGCGCCGGGCCATCACCAGGGAGGTCGGCGAAAAGCTCGTCGACATCATCCACTGGTGGGAAGATTACGCCGAGCGCAACCGCATGGAGATGAACAACAATCCTTCGCCGGGCAACAAGCTTGGCGGCCTCACCACCATTCTCGAAAAGTCGCTCGGCGCCGCCGCCAAGGGCGGCACGACTCCGTTGACCGCCGTTTACGGCTATGCCGAGCCGGTGACGGAAAAGGGGTTCGTCTTCATGGATACGCCTGGCTACGATCCGGTCTCGGCGACGGGGCAGGTGGCGGGCGGCGCCAATATCCTCTGCTTCACCACCGGCCGCGGCTCGGCCTATGGCTGCAAGCCGACGCCCTCGATCAAGATCGCCACCAATTCCGACATCTACGAGAAGATGATCGACGACATGGACATCAATGGCGGCGACGTGCTCGACGGCAAGTCGCTCGAAAGCAAGGGCCAGGAAATCTTCGACGAGATCCTCGCCGTCGCTTCGGGCAAAAAGAGCAAGTCCGAACTTTTGGGCTACGGCGACAACGAATTCGTGCCCTGGCAGATCGGAGCGACGTTCTGAGCGGAAATCCCGTTCATCTGTCGTTATTTTTCGTTCATCTACCGTTCATTTGCTGTTCATCTGCCCGGCAAAATTGTGGCAAACGGCCTACGGATTGCCCTCAGCCGCAGCGGTCTTGGCGGCAGGATCGATGCCCACCCCGAACGCATCGGCGCGGCCCGTCGGGGCCTGCATCATGGCGTTGAGATCGAACGGCGGACCGTTGGCGGCGCCTGCCGCCGCCGTCACCAGTTCACCGGCGCGCGGCGGCTCGCGGTTGAGCGGCAGCACAGCGCCGGCCACTTCCAGCAGCCGCAACTGCCCGAGCCCCTGGTAGGGCGGGCGCAGCATGGCCTGCGCATCGGTGCCCGAAAGCGGGTCGGCGACGGCTACGGCGATGCCGCCGCCGTGGTAGAACGGCTTGATTTCCTCGCTCACGTAGAAGGCGAGCTTGTCGGCGCCGGCGGCGGAAAAGTGGATGCCGTCGTCCTTGCGCATCCGCACCTGCTGGCCGTTGATGTCGGGGCCGTATGACGTGTACTTGCCGTTCTCGTCGGCGAATTTCTCGAAAATATCGAGGAATTCCGCACCTGCGGCGAAGCTCGCCAGCCGCTGGATGGAGCTGATCTGGGTCATCGCCGCCGAATAGCTGCTGCCCGACATCGGCGGCAGGCCGACCCAGACGACGGGTTTGTTGGCGTTCCTGAGATCGGTCAAAGCCGCGGAAATCCGGGCCGAATAGGCTTTCGACCAGGCTTCGGTCAAGGGCTTGACGCTCTCGCCGTCGACGCGCAGCGGCTGGCGGTCGTTGATGCCGATGATGATCACCGCGACATCGAAGCTGTTGGCGGCGATGGCGTCCTTGATCGCCTGGTTCCAGTTGAAATAGTCGTCGCGCACGAACCCCGACGAGCCGACGCCCTGGTCGACGACGATGAGGTTCGGGTCTTCCGCATAGAAGCGCTCGAGCGCGCTGGCGAGGTCGACGGCGAGCGAATCCCCGAACACGGCGAGGCGCGTTGCCGTTGCCGCTTTTTCGACCGTCGGCTTGGGCGGGGGCGGCAGGCTGGCGGCCGGCGCCGTCTTGCGCGGCGCGCGCTTCACCGGCGCCTGCTGCTGCGGCACCTGTTCCTGCTGCTTGCCGCCGAACAGCAGGTCGAACAGCGTCCGGTGCTGGCGGCGCTGCGGCTGCTGGTTCTGCGCCACGGTGATCGTCGCTCCGGCCTCGACGCCTTCGGCAACGGGCACGAAGTCGAGCGCAACCATGGCGGCGAGCGCCAGCCCGAGGATGATAAGGCGGAGCATCTTGCGGTTCATGGGCGCATTCTAGCAGAGGGGCAGGGCCGGCGTCATTCAACGCGTTGCCGCGGTTAACTCGCTATAGGCATCGAGCGTCAGAAAGCCGTCGGCGACCTCGCCTTTCGCCGCCTGGAAGCGCGCATAGGCCGCCTGGCTCACCGGACCGAGCCGCCCGTCGACAGCCCCATTGTAGAGCCCCAGCTGTTTCAGCGCCTGCTGGATCGCCTTGCGCTGGGCAAGATTGGGGAATTTCGTCTGGCGCGGCCAGGGCGTTGCAAAGTCGCCGCCGCCCTTCAGCCGGTCGGTCAGGTGCGCCACGGCCATGGCGTAGCTGTCGGAGAAATTGTAGCCCTTGAGCGCCAGGTAGTTGCGCGTCATCAGGAATTTCGGCCCGTCCTTTCCGGTCGGCACGTAAAGGAAAACCGGGATCGATGTGTCGGCGAATTGCCGCCCGGCAACGCGCGTCACGCCGCGCTCGGCAAAAAAGCCGATGGGCCTGAAGTTCTCGCGGTCGGCAAGCGTGTAGTCGAACCCGGCCGGCAGCTCGACCTCGAAACCCCAGTCGAGCCCCGGCTGGTAGCCGATCGAAATGAGGAAGCTGGCGCTTGTCGCCAGCGCATCGGCGAGGGAATGGTGCAGGTCGATCCTGCCGTCGCCGTCGCCATCGGCGCCATGCGCGATCACCGTCGTCGGGTTCACCTGCAAGTGCCCGATGGCACCGGCCCAGGAGCCGACGAGGTGCTGGGCGTCGAGCGGGCCCTGCTGCACGAGCTTGAGCGCTGCGATGAGTTCGGCCTCATCCTCGGCCAGCCGGCCGCGCCGCTGATGCACGAGCGTTGCCAGCGATCGCACGATCGGCCGGATCAGGCTGGTGCTGGAAAGCACCGAACCATAGTCTGTCTCGATGCCCCAGATGGCGCCGAGCAGGTAAGGATCGACGCCATAGCGCCGGCCGATTGCGGCGAACAATTGCTGGTTCCTGGCGATCGCCTGCTGCCCGTGCGCGATGCGGGTCGCGCTGACGCGCCGGTCGATATAGTCCCAGACGGGTGTCGTGAATTCCGGCTGCTTTTCGACGAGGTCGGGAATGCGCGGGTCGGGCGTCAGCCCCGCCATGGCGCGCTCATAGGTCGCCGGGCTCACGCCCGCCGCCACGGCCTTGGCTTCGAAATGCCGGATGAATGCATCAAAGCTCTCGACCGGCTGCGCCGCCGCTGGCGCGGCGGCGATGAGGAACAGCAGTGTCGCAAGCGTCATCCGCATCGGTTTTCCTAGCTGTTGCGGCGCATCAGGTGCCGCTCCCATTCGAGCGCGGTGGTGACGATCTCATCGAGATCGTCGTGCGCTGGCTGCCAGCCCAATACCTCCCGCACCTTGTCGGCGCGGGCGACGATCGCCGCCGGATCGCCGGCCCGGCGCGGGCCTTCCTCGGCCTTGAAATCGACGCCCGAAATGGCTTTCACCGTATCGACCACCTCGCGCACCGAATAGCCGCGGCCATAGCCGCAATTCATCGTCGTGCTGTCGCCGCCTTTCCTCAGGTAGTTCAGCAGCAGGACGTGCGCGGCAACGAGGTCGCTGACATGGATGTAGTCGCGCACGCAGGTGCCGTCGGGCGTCGGATAGTCGGTGCCGAAAATGTCCATCTTGGCGCGCTGGCCGAGCGCCGTCTGGCAGGCGACCTTGATCAGGTGCGTGGCAAGCGGCGTCGACTGGCCCGAGCGCTGTTGCGGATCGGCGCCGGCGACGTTGAAATAGCGGAGGACGCCGTAGGTGATGGGATGGGCGGCGGCGATATCGGCCAGCATCCATTCGGTCATCAGCTTGGAGCGTCCATAGGGCGACATCGGCTGCAGCGGGTTGGTCTCGCCGACAGGGTCGAGCCCGACCATGCCGTAAACGGCGGCGGTCGAGGAAAAGATGAAGTGCTTGACCCCGCCCTTGACCGCCGCTTCCAGCAAGTTGCGCGAAGCCGCCGTATTGTTGGCGTAATATTTGAGTGGATCGACAACCGATTCCGGAACGACGATGGAGCCGGCGAAGTGGATGATTTCGCTGATCTTGTGTTTGGCTATGAGATCGCCGACAAAGGGGATATCGCTTATATTGCCTTCCACAAGCCGCGCACGATGATCCACGGCCCAGTCGAAGCCGGTGACCAGGTTGTCGAGGACGACCACGTCCTCGCCGGCATCGGCCAGTGCCAGGACCATGTGGCTACCGATATAGCCGGCACCGCCCGTAACCAGGATCGTCATAATTCATCCCCATAATTCATGACTTGGCTGCAATGGTCGTAATGAACTATCGCCTTGCCCTGAATGCAGTCTCTAGCACGGAGCCTTGATTTGCCCAATCGCGTCCGCACGGCCGTCTTCCCCGTCGCCGGTCTTGGTACCCGGTTTCTTCCGGCCACCAAGGCCATGCCCAAGGAAATGCTGACGGTGGTCGACCGACCGCTGATCCAGTACGCGGTGGATGAGGCGCGCGAAGCCGGCATCGAGCACTTCGTTTTCGTCACCGGCCGCAACAAGGGCGTGATCGAGGACCACTTCGACCGCCAGTACGAGCTCGAACACACGCTGGAACTGCGCGGCAAGACCGAGGCTTTGGCCGAGCTGCAAAAGGACCTGCCCTCGGCTGGGCAATCGAGCTTCACCCGCCAGCAGGAGCCGCTGGGGCTCGGCCATGCCGTCTGGTGCGCGCGCGAACTCGTCGGCAACCAGCCCTTCGCGCTGCTGCTGCCGGACATGGTGTTCCAGGCCAAGCCGGGCGTCTTGAAGCAGATGATGGACACCTACGACGAGGTGGGCGGCAATCTCATCGGCGTCGAGGAGGTCGATCCGGAAGACGTTTCTTCCTACGGCATCGTCGTGCGCGGCGAGGGACCGGACAACAATTTCGAAATCACCGGCATGGTGGAAAAGCCCAAGGTCGGCGAGGCGCCCTCGAACCTTTTCATTTCGGGGCGCTACATCCTGCAGCCCGAAATCTTCCCGCTGCTGTCCGAGCAGACCAAGGGCGCGGGCGGGGAGATCCAGATCACCGATGCCATGCAAACGCTGATGCGCCAGCAGCGCTTCACCGGCGTCAAGTACGACGGCAAGGTGTTCGATTGCGGCTCCAAGATCGGCTTTCTGACCGCCAATGTCGTGTTCGCGCTCGACCGTCCCGACATCGCCGCCGACTTCATGGAAGAAATCCGCCGGCTCGCCATCCTCGACGACAAGGCGTGAGGGACTCTGAGCCCACCCTCGCCCCTTGCGGGAGATGGTGGATCGAGCGAAGCGAGAGCCGGGTGAGGGGGTTAGCGCTTGAACGTCACGCCCAGGACGATCCGGTGCGCGTCGCGCTCGGGATCGGGCGCGTTCTCGATATGGGTGAATCCGTAATCGGCGCTGAGATCGGTGTGGCTGTTAAGCGTATAGTCGGCCCCGACGCCCCAGCCGTAGCTGGTATTGGTTATGTCCGTGCCCACCTGGTCCTCGCGTGAGAGGTCGGCGCTCGCCCTCAGCGCCAGCCAGGAATTGATGCGATAGCCGAGATCGGCGCCGAGCGCGTAGCGGATGCGCGTTGCATCGACATCGCCGCCCGGCGGTACGATCTCGGTCGAAAGGTTGGCGCCGATCGTCCACGTCTCGTCGGGGTGGTAGGTGACGCTGGCATCGTAAAGCGTCGTGTGCACATCGCCCAGGCTCGCCGCATCGTAGCGCCTGAGGCCGACGCCGACCGAGGCTTCGGCCTCCAACCGATCATGGCCCCAATTGCCGGCAATGCCGGCCTTCAACGCATAATCCGTGCCGTCGGCCTTGACGCCGAGCGTCGATGAGGGCGCATCGTAGACGTCGCGCGCAACGCTCAAATCTCCGAAGACGCTGAGGATCGGCGTCATCTTGAGGCCGAGCCGCAATCCGGCATTGCCGGACGTATTGGTGCTGTCGGCATTGTCGCGCACCGTGCCGTCGACAAGCGTCGTATCGCCATAGACTTCGCGGCCGATGCCGCCGCGCAGTTCGGCGGTGAAGCGGCCGAAATCGCGGGTGAGCGTGCCGTCGATGCTGCCGGTGGTGATGCGGGCCGGCACGGCCTCGTCGAGCGGCGCCGTCAGCGTGCTTTCCTGGCTCGTTGAGAGCAGGGCATTGCCCGAAAGCGTGGTGTCGCTGTCGATCCTATAGTCGCCGGCGACGGCCAGCCGCAATTCGGCGATGCGGGCATCCGCGCCCTGCAGCTTGTCGATCTCGGCATCGGCGGTGGCGGTGAGGCGGGCCCGGCGCCATTCGTTGGTGAGGGTGACGCTGGGCAGGGCCAGCATTTCGTAATGCGTGCCGCTCTCGTCGCGCTGGTAGGCGCCGCGCAACCCCAGGCTCCAGTCGACCTGGAACGGCAGGCTTACATCGCCGAAATCGCTGTCGGCAGGCACCCATTCGACGGGATAGGCATCGCGCAGCGGCGTCGCATCGCCGACGGGGTCGGCGAGGACGGGCAGGCTCGTAGCCGCCAGCCCCAAGAGGGCGGCGAGGATGGCGTATGGCGCCCTAGGCAAATCAGCCGCTCCCGGGGGCGAGAAAGGTTAACCGATCGTGACCGCTTTTGGTTAACGAACCCTTTCCGGGAGTCTTGTGTGACGATCCTAACCGCGCTTTTCCACGCGCAGCACGGCGCCATCGGCGCCGGTGACGCGGATGCGGCTGCCGGCGGCGAGATCGGGCCCCGAAATCCGCCACACCGTATCGCCCAGTGAAAGCCGCCCGAAGCCGTCGACGATGGGTTCGTCGAGCACCGCCTCGTGGCCGATGAAGGCCTCGGCACGCCGATTGAGATAGGGCCGGTCGCTGGACGTGCCGCGCGGCTTGAAGCGCAACCAGGAAAAGATCGCGATCAGCGCGAGGATGGCGAAGACCGCGAATTCGATGGCCCAGCCGAGCGGCCAGATGAAGGCGATGATGCCGGTGACGATGGCGGCAACGCCGAGCCAGACGAAGACGCCGCCGGGAACGGCGATCTCCAGCGCCAGCAGGACGAGGCCGGCGACGATCCAGGTCCAGGCGCCGTAAGTGGCGAGAAGCGTCAGGATCTGCATGTCATTGCCCGGTCGAGGGCGGGCGGCCGCTGCGCGGCGTCGTCGGCGGGGTGCCGCCGAACGTTTCCTTGGCGATCTCGGCTATGCCGCCGATGGCGCCGATGACACTGGCCGCCTCGACCGGCAGCATGAGCACTTTCTGGTTGGGCGACTTGGCCAGGCCTTCCAGCGCCTTGATGTAGTTGTTGGCGACGAAGTAGTTGATCGCCTGCACGTTGCCGGACGCGATAGCCTCGGAGACCGCCTTGGTCGCCTCGGCTTCGGCCTCGGCCGAACGCTCGCGCGCCTCGGCGTCGCGGAAGGCGGCTTCGCGCCGGCCTTCGGCTTCCAGCACCTGGGCTTGCTTGGCGCCCTCGGCCTGCAGGATCGCGCTCTGCCGCCGGCCCTCGGCTTCGAGGATCACGGCGCGCTTTTCGCGCTCGGCCTTCATCTGCCGGCCCATCGATTCGACGAGGTCCTTGGGCGGATCGATGTCCTTGATCTCGATACGGGTGATCTTGAGGCCCCAGGGCGAAACGGCGGCATCGACGACCTTCAGCAGCCGATGGTTGATCTCGTCGCGGTTGGAGAGCAGGGCGTCGAGGTCCATCGAGCCCATCACCGTACGGATGTTGGTCATGGTGAGGTTGAGCACGGCCAGTTCGAGATTGGCCACTTCGTAGGCGGAGGCTGCGGCATCGAGGATCTGGTAGAAGGTCACGCCATTGGCGGTCACCGAGGCGTTGTCCTTGGTGATCACCTCCTGATGCGGCACGTCGAGCACCTGCTCCATCATGTTGACGCGCTTGCCGATGCCGTCAACGAACGGAACGATGAGGTTGAGGCCCGGCTGCAGGGTGCGGGTGTACTTGCCGAAGCGCTCGACCGTATAGTTGAAGCCCTGGGGCACGGTCTTTACCCCGGAAAACAGCACCAGGATGACGAGGATTCCCAAAACGATCAGCGTTATGCTGAAGCCGTCCAGCCCGAACATGTCCATGTCGCTCTCCACTCTTTCACGCAAAGATGTAAGGGGCGGCCGCAACGGACGCAACCGGCTGGCGGAACGGCGGGCAGTTAAAGTACGTTGAGCGCCTGGGGCTGGTCCCAATGCGTCAGTTTTAGGGGGAGTTATGCCCGAAAAGGCCGAAACCCTGCTCAAGGACTACCGCGAAAAGCGCGACTTCGCCAAAACGCGCGAGCCCGCGGGCGGCAAGCGTGCTGCCAGGGCGAAGAAGGGCGCCGGCATCTTCGTTGTGCAAAAGCACGATGCGACCCGCCTGCACTACGATTTCCGGCTCGAGCTCGACGGCGTGCTGAAAAGCTGGGCGGTGACCAAGGGGCCGAGCCTCAATCCCGCCGACAAGCGGCTCGCCGTGCATGTCGAGGACCACCCGCTCGATTACGCGACGTTCGAGGGCACCATTCCCGAAGGCCAGTATGGCGGCGGCACGGTAATGCTCTGGGACGAGGGCACGTGGGAGCCGATCGGCGATCCGCACGAAGGGCTCGCCAAGGGCGATCTCAAGTTCAAGCTCAACGGCCACCGCATGCACGGCGAATGGGTGCTCGTGCACATGAAGGGGCGCGACACGCCGCGCCGCAAAGGCGAGGCGCGCGAGAACTGGCTCCTGATCAAGCACCGCGACGACTACGCCAAGGACGACGGGGAATCGCTGGTCGACGACAACGTGACGAGCGTTGCGACGGGCCGCGACCTCGCCGGCATTGCCAAGGGGCTGAAATCGAAGAAAGCGCCGGCCAAGCCGAAAGTGTGGACGCATGGCAAGGCGGTGGCGCTGCCCGAATTCCGGACGCCGCAACTGGCGACGCTCGTCGATGCGGTGCCGGAAGGCTCGGACTGGGTGTTCGAGATGAAATACGACGGCTATCGCTGCCTTGCCGCGATCGCCGGGCAGGAAGTGCGGCTCTATACGCGCAACGGCAACGACTGGACGACGCAGTTCGGGGCCATCCGCGAGCCCTTGGCCGAGCTCACCGCCGGCAGCGCCCTCATCGACGGCGAGATCTGCGCCTTCAATTCCGTCGGCAAGACGGATTTCTCGACCCTCAAGGATGCGCTGTCGAACGGCGATCCGCTCGTCTATTTCGCCTTTGACCTCTTGGAGCAGGACGGCAAGAGCCTCGAGGACTTGCCGCTGGTCAAGCGCAAGGAGCGGTTGCAGAAGCTCTTGGGCAAGGTCGATCGTGACGCGCCGGTGCAGTATTCCGAGCATGTCCGGGGCAACGGCCAGAAAGTCTTCGATGCCCTCTGCCAGGGCGGCTTCGAAGGCATGATCGCCAAGCGCGCGGACGAACCCTATGTGCATGAGCGCAGCCGCAGCTGGCTCAAGGTCAAGTGCATCCAGCGCCAGGAATTCGTCATCGGCGGCTGGCGGCCCTCGACCAAGCGCAACCGCTTCGCTTCGCTCCTGCTGGGTACATGGGAGGGCGGCAAGCTGATCTATCGCGGCCGTGTCGGCACCGGCTTCAACGAGGACAGTGCAGCGGCGCTGCAAAAGGCGCTCGACAAGCGGGCGCGCAAGACCAAGCCGTTCGACGAAGTCCCGCGCGACATCGTGCGCGCCGCCAACTGGGTCGAGCCGGACCTCGTGGCCGAGATCGCCTACAGCGAGGTGACACCCGACAATATCCTCCGGCATCCCTCGTTCATGGGCCTGCGTGAGGATAAGCCGGCCAAGGCCGTGACGTTCGAAAAGCCCGCCAAGACCGGCGGCAAGACGAAGACCGCGAAAGCGGCCTCCAAGGAGGAGCGCGTGCATCTCGATTTCGACAAGGGCGTTGCCGCGGCCGAGCGGCTCGATGTGCATCTCACCAGCCCCGAGCGCGTGGCCTATCCCGATGCGGATGTCACCAAGGGCGAGCTCGTTGCCTATTACGAGGCGGTGGCCGATGCCATGCTGCCCTATCTCAAGGACCGGCCCCTGAGCCTCGTGCGCTGTCCGCAGGGCAGCAACAAGGCCTGCTTTTTCCAGAAGCACGACAGCGGCGGTTTCCCCGAGCAGATCCGCAAGGTCGCGATCGCGGAAAAGGACGGCGGCAAGGAGGATTATCTCTATGTCGCCGATCTCGCCGGCATCATCGCCGCCGTGCAGATGAACACGCTGGAATTCCACGTCTGGGGCGCCAAACGCGACCGCATCGAAGTGCCCGAGCGCATTATCTTCGACATCGACCCCGACGAGGGCCTCGATTTCGACGCGGTGCGCCAGGCCGCATTCGACATGCGCGATGCGCTCGGCGAACTCGGGCTCACGACCTTCCCGATGGTCACCGGCGGCAAGGGTGTGCACGTCATCGCGCCCTTGAAGCGCCAGGTGGAATGGCCCGAGGTCAAGGCCTTCTGCAAGGGCTTTGCCCAGCAGCTGGCCGAAAACGAGCCGGACCGGTTCGTTGCCAATATGTCGAAGGCCAAGCGCAAGGGCCGCATGTTCGTCGACTATTTGCGCAACGAGCGCGGCTCGACCGCGATCTGCCCCTATTCGACGCGCTCGCGGGCCGGGGCGCCGGTGGCAACGCCGATCACCTGGGACGAATTGCAGACGATTGCCGGCGCCAACGTCTTTTCCCTCGCCGAAGCCGCCGAACGCGCCGGCGGCCCGGACCCGTGGAAAGGCTACGCAAAAGCCGGCAAGCCGATCACCGAAAAGATGCTGAAAGCGGTGGAGGCCGAGGTCTGAGGCCTGCGGTTGGGTGAGGCATGCAAACAAGCTGGACCCCGGATTAAATCCGGGGAGGACCTGTTGATAGATCAAGCTAAAACACTCGATCTTGGAGTTTCCAGCTCCATACCAACAACGAGTCCTCCCCGGATTTAATCCGGGGCCCAGCTTTCTTGCGAAGTTCTCGCTGACTCCCATCTCACGTCATGTTGGATAATGACGGTTTTGAGGGAGCGTGTGGGAAGACACGAATACCCTGCTTGGTCTCACCCCTCCCCAACCCTCCCCGCAAGGGGGAGGGTGTTGCATCGTGCAACTGGAAAACTAAGCTCTCAAAAAACTCGATGAGCACCTCCCCCCTTGCGGGGGAGGTTGGGAGGGGGGTGAAGTCAACCCGGATGTCGAGAGAATCCTCGATCTCTCACCACGTCCTCCCCGGATTCAATCCGGGGTTAATCTTGAAAATACCCCTCATCCGTCGGCTTCGCCGACACCTTCTCCCGCAAGGGGAGAAGGAAAGCTGTGGCACGATCTTGCCGTAGCGTCCCCTCTCCCCTTGCGGGAGAGGGTGCCCCGAAGGGGCGGGTGAGGGGTATTTCTTCCCTTCCCCATCCCCAAAATCTATCCCACTTATCCCCGCCCCGAAAACCTGTGCCATACTTCCTTCGTTCCCGCCGACAGCACGCGGTGCCGACGAAGCGCCGGGCGGGAAGACGGGGAGCTCGGGGTCGCCTGGG